>OHJC01001087.1_pt1 | contig 12623 bp, 7 predicted proteins | sample 1568461 | NCBI WGS metagenome assembly OHJC01 (sample SAMEA3879535, study PRJEB24766) | human gut metagenome | biome: human-associated habitat; feature: feces | place: USA | collected 1985/1987 | reverse complement strand
GAAAACGGCAGGAACGGGGCGTTCTGGGGAGTTGCTTAAAGAAACAAAAATTTGAACAAGAAGAAAATAATATGATTACAGTTGATGGATTGACCGTAGAATTTGGCGGCACCACCCTATTCAAAGACATTTCCTTCCAGATCAACGAGAAGGACCGTATAGCCCTGATGGGAAAGAATGGCGCAGGAAAGAGCACATTGCTTAAGATCATTGCCGGTGTGAGAAATGCTAATCGTGGCACCGTTTCCGCTCCCAAGGATTGCGTCATCGCCTATCTGCCTCAGCATCTGATGACCGAAGACGGCAGAACCGTATTCGAGGAAACCTGTCAGGCGTTTGCCCATCTGCACGAAATGCAGGCTGAGATTGACCGCATCAACAACGAGCTCACCACCCGTACCGATTACGACAGCGATGATTACATGCAGCTCATTGAGAAAGTATCCTCTCTCTCAGAGAAATTCTACGCCATCGACATGACTCATTTCGAGGAAGATGTAGAGAAGACGCTGCTCGGTCTCGGTTTCGAGCGCTCTGATTTCAACCGCCCTACCAGCGAGTTTTCGGGAGGATGGAGAATGAGGATTGAGCTGGCAAAACTGCTCTTGAAATCGCCAGACGTACTGCTGCTCGATGAGCCAACCAATCATCTCGACATTGAATCTATAGGCTGGCTCGAAGACTTCATCATCAACAGTTCGAAAGCGGTAGTTGTCATCAGCCACGACCGAAAATTCGTTGACGACATTACAACAAGAACCATCGAAGTAACCATGGGCCGCATCTACGACTACAAAGCCACTTACAGCCAATATCTGGAACTGCGCAAGGAACGCCGCGAACAGCAGATGAAGAAATATGAGGAACAGCAGAAGATGATTGCTGAAACCAAGGACTTTATAGAACGCTTCAAAGGCACTTATTCTAAAACCTTCCAGGTGCAGAGCCGCGTGAAGATGCTAGAGAAACTGGAACTTATCGAAGTGGATGAAGAAGATACAAGTCGCCTTCGACTCAAGTTCCCGCCGAGCCCACGAAGCGGTGCTTATCCGGTTCAGATGAGCGATGTGGCGATGTCGTTTGATGGCAAGAAGATTTTCAGCGGCGTGAATCTTACCGTAGAAAGAGGCGACAAGATTGCCTTCGTGGGAAGAAACGGAGAGGGTAAGTCAACGCTCGTGAAATGTATCATGGGTCAGCTTCAGAACGAAGGAAAGTTGGAATTGGGACATAATGTGCAGATAGGTTATTTCGCCCAGAACCAGGCTTCTCTGCTCGATGGCGAACTTACCGTATTCCAGACCATTGATGATGTTGCCAAAGGTGAAATCCGCAACAAGATACGCGATTTGCTGGGAGCATTCATGTTTGGCGGAGAGGATTCTACCAAGAAGGTGAAAGTATTGTCGGGAGGTGAGCGCACTCGCCTTGCCATTCTCAAGCTGCTGCTGGAGCCGGTGAATCTGCTGATTCTCGATGAGCCTACCAACCACCTCGACCTGAAGACCAAGGATGTGCTGAAACAGGCCTTGCTCGATTTCGACGGAACGCTCATCGTGGTTAGTCACGACCGTGATTTCCTCGATGGTCTTGTCAGCAAGGTTTATGAGTTCGGTCATGGTCGCGTCCGCGAACATCTCTGCGGCATTTACGAATTCCTGGAATCGAAGAAGATGGAAAATCTTCAGGAACTGGAGAAGAAGCAATAACCCCTATTCTATTGTTTTCTTATCAAAAAATATTTCAAGCATAAAACAAAAAGTCCTGATGTTTCAAACAAACGAAACATCAGGACTTTATTTTTTTCTATCTATTCGGAAAAACCATTCCCGAAAAATTCTATTCGGAAAAACTTCCTTCCGGAATTACCAAAGCTCCAGGCGCTGGTTCTTAGGAATGAACAGCTTGTCGCCCTGCTTTACACCAAATGCCTCATACCATGCATCGATGTGAGGAAGCGCACCATCAACACGCCACTTGCCGAGAGAATGAGGATCATTCTTTACGCGGTTGCGGATTTCCTTATCAGTAATGTTCTGTCCCCAAACACCTGCATAGGCGAGGAAGAAACGCTGGTCAGGAGTGAAACCATCCTTGTTCTTCAATGGCTTCTTAGCAGTAGCATTCTTGAAGGCATTGTATGAAACCATCAAACCACCATGGTCGGCAAGGTTCTCGCCGAGGGTGAAACGGCCGTTGGCATTCAGATCAGGCAACACCTTGATGTTACTGAAGAAATCAGCATACATATCAGCACGCTTGTTGAAACCTTCTGCATCTTCAGCTGTCCACCAGTCCTTCAGATTACCGCTAGCATCATACTGACGACCCTGATCATCGAATCCGTGAGTCATCTCATGACCGATTACTACGCCGATAGCACCATAGTTGAATGCAGCATCAGCCTTAGGATCGAAGAAAGGATACTGGAGAATACCAGCTGGGAAGCAGATCTCATTGGTAGTAGGATTGTAGTAAGCGTTCACGGTCTGAGGAGTCATGAACCACTCATCCCTATCTACTGGCTTTCCTGCCTTCTCTGCAATCTCCTTATCGTTGGCAAACTTGCGGCAAGCCATTACGTTCTCATAATAGCTCTTAGATGGGTCGATGCTGAGCTTGCTGAAATCAGTCCACTTGTTAGGATAACCAATCTTTACATAGAACTTGTCGAGTTTGTTGTGGGCAGCTTTCTTTGTAGCATCGCTCATCCAGGTCTGAGCATCGATACGCTGACCGAGGCTGATCTGAAGATTCTTCACGAGTGTCTCCATCATCTTCTTAGAGCTTTCTGGGAAATAGCGCTTACAGTAGATGCTACCGAGCGCCTCGCCCAACTGAGCCTCAACCTGAACAGTAGCGCGCTTCCAAAGAGGATAATCCTCCTTACGGCCACTCATAATCTTACCGAAGAATTCGAAACGGGCTTCGCGAATCTCATCGCTGAGGTAAGAAGCAGAACTACAGATGATGTCCCACTCCATCAAAGCCTTCAATGTGCCTGCACATTCTGCAGCTGCCACCTTGTCATAACCGGCAAAGAAAGCAGGCTGACCTACGATCATCTCCTTGAGATATTCGCTCTTGATCCCCTCCGCGTTGGCAAGTGCCTCGAGAGGAATGTTAGGATAATTCTCCTTGAATTCTGCCAAGGTCATCTTGTTGTAGTTGGCCTGAGGATTACGAAGTTCGGTACGGCTCTTAGAGAAAGTAGCGAGCGTTGTTTCGTGAAGGAATACGGCAGAAGCCTTCTTGGCAGCTTCATCAGCAGAGAAACCATAGAGCTGGAACATCTTGCTGAGGTAAGACTTATAAGCCTCACGGATAGCTACGGTTGCAGCATCGTTGTTGAGGTAATAATCCTTGGCACCGAGAGTAAGACCGCCCTGCATCAGGTTGTAGATGTTCATGGTTACGTTCTTCTCATCGGCAGCGAAACCTGCGCCATAGCTCAAGCCGAGCCCCATCCATGCATACTTAACCTGAAGCTTCTGAAGCTCGTCCTTGGTCTTGGCAGCTTCTATCTCATCCATCAGAGGCTTTACTGGAGCGATTCCAGCCTTGTTGCGGCTGTCAACATCCATAGAGAGTTTGTAGAAATCAGACAATTTCTGCTCAATGGTTCCAGCCTTGTAAGTCTTCTTCTGGAGTTCAGAAAGAATGGTGTTGATGCGCTTGTTGTTGTTCTCAGCCAGCTGGTCAAAACTGCCATAACGGCTGTAAGCGGCAGGAAGAGGATTGTTCTTCTGCCATCCACCTGTAGCAAACTGATAGAAACTGTCTGCTGGCTTCACTGTCTGGTCGAGATTGCTCATGACAAGACCCGATTTATTCTGAGCATCAGCGCCTAATGGCAAAGCTGCAATCAGCATCATCGGTAAGATCATTTTCATTTTCATTTTCTTCTCTTTATTTTATATTAATGTTACTATTATTTCGAAACTTCTTCCAGTTCTTCCGAAAGGAGCATCCAGCGCTCGTTCTCCTCATCGAGGCTCTTCATGAGTTCGGTGTATTCGGTCACGAGTTCCATGTTGGTTGCATTTTCCGGTTTCATCAGAAGTTCATCAATCTCCTTCTTTCTCGCTTCCAGCTTCTCTATCTTCGCCTCGCATTCCTTCACGGCTTTCTCAGCCTTACGGATCTTCTTCTGCTGTTCCTTATGTTCAGCGTAGCTCTGCTTGCCGGATGTGGCAGAGGCAAGACTGTCGGCTGTAGAACCTGACGCGACAGAAGAACCGGAAGTATTGGCAGAAGGCGAACCGGCAGAAGCCATACTCTGGTTGGCAAGAGCCTGATTAATATTCTCGGCATTATGGGCACGGAGATAATCGTAAATACCACCGAGATGCTCACGAACCTTGCCGCCGCCAAACTCATAGACCTTATCTACCAGACCATCGAGGAATTCACGGTCATGGCTCACGATGATGGCTGTTCCATCGAAAGCCTTGATGGCTTCTTTCAGCACATCCTTCGACTGCATGTCGAGGTGATTGGTAGGCTCATCGAGAATGAGGAGATTCACCGGTTCGAGCAGGAGCTTGATCATCGCCAGTCGGCTGCGTTCTCCTCCACTCAGAACCTTGACAAACTTCTCAGAAGTCTCGCCGCCAAACATGAAGGCGCCCAGGAGATCGTTCACCTTCAGACGCATTTCGCCTGTTGCCACATTGTCGATTGTCTGGAAGATAGTTAGATTCTCATCCAAGAGCTGCGCCTGATTCTGGGCGAAATAACCAATCTGCACATTATGACCAATCTTGAGAGTTCCGGTGAAAGGAATCTCACCCATGATACATTTTACCAGGGTAGATTTACCTTCGCCGTTCTTACCCACGAAAGCCACCTTCTCGCCACGCTTGATGGTAAAGGTAACATGGTCGAAGACGGTGTGTGCGCCGTAATCTTTGCGCATCTCATCGCAGATGATAGGATAATCGCCACTTCTGAGACAAGGAGGGAATTTGAGGTGCATCTGCTTGTTGTCAACCTCATCTACCTCGATAGGCACGATTTTCTCGAGCTGCTTGATTCTGCTCTGCACCTGAACCGCCTTGGTAGGCTTGTAGCGGAACCGCTCGATGAAATCCTTGATGTCGGCAATTTCCTTCTGTTGGTTTTCGTAGGCACGGAGCTGCTGCTCGCGGCGTTCTGCACGCAACACCACATACTCATCGTATTTCACCTTATAGTCTTCTACCCTTCCGCAAGTAATTTCGAGGGTACGGTTAGTTACATTGTTGATGAAAGCACGGTCGTGGCTCACCAGAACCACAGCCTTGGCACTCTGCGCCAGGAACTGCTCCAACCACTGGATACTTTCAATATCAAGGTGGTTGGTAGGCTCATCGAGGAGCAGGACATCAGGCTTCTGCAACAGAATCTTGGCAAGTTCGATACGCATTCGCCAACCGCCGGAAAACTCCTTGGTTGGGCGCTCGAAATCATCGCGTGTAAAGCCAAGACCGCTCAAGGTGCGCTCTATCTCAGCCTCATAGTTTTCGCCACCCATCATCATGTAGCGTTCATGTTCCTGGGTAAACTTCTCTACGAGCTGAGCATAGCTTTCGCTCTCATAGTCGGTGCGGTCGGCCATTTCCTGCTGCATCTTGTCCAGACGCGCCTTCATCTCGGTATTATGGGCGAAAGCCTTGCGGGTTTCCTCTTTCACGGTCGTATCGTCCTGCAGTTTCATCACCTGTGGCAGATAGCCGATAGTGGTTTCGTTAGGAATAGCCACAACGCCGTCAGTAGGTTTCTGCAAACCGCAGAGAATCTTGAGCATCGTAGATTTTCCCGCACCATTCTTACCCACCAGGGCAATGCGGTCGCGGTCGTTGATGACGAAACTTACATCATGAAAGAGAGGCTTGACGCCAAACTCTACTTTCAGTCCTTCTACTGAAATCATCTATTTTATTTTATAATTTACAATTAATAATTTATAGTTTTCCTAACTCCTTTTACGGAATGAGCAGGGATGAATCACCATAGCTCAGGAAACGGAAATCATGCGAAAGAGCATAATCGTAAACCTTCTTCCAGTCGCCCTTGAGGAAAGCACTCACCAGGAGCAGGAGCGTACTCTGAGGCTGATGGAAATTGGTGACCAGCATCTTCACAATCTTATACTGATAGCCAGGAGCAATGATAATCTGCGTGCTGGAATGGAGAGCCTCCAAGCCGTTGCGGTCCAGATAATCGATGATTGCCTGGATAGCCTGCATCGGAGTGATTCCATCTACCAGATTGCCATCTTCAGAAAGCTCGTAAGGATCCCACTGTTTTACGTGCAGATCATCTTCGTTTGCCTCAGGATGCTTCAGCAGATGAACGCCCATGTAATAGAGACTCTCGATGGTACGGACGCTGGTGGTTCCTACGGCAATGACCCGGCACTCGTGCTTGATGAGTTTTTCCAGGCTGCGGCGATGAACAACAATGTATTCCGTATGCATCTGATGGCCTTCGATTTCAAGGCTCTTCACCGGTTTGAATGTGCCGGCTCCTACATGCAGGGTTACTTCTTCGCGGTCGATTCCATGCGCATCAAGATCCTTGAGAACCGCATCGGTAAAGTGAAGTCCGGCAGTTGGAGCAGCCACACTTCCCTTGATTTTAGAATAAACCGTCTGATAGGTGGTCTTGTCGCTCTCCTCTGTCTTGCGGTTGAGATATGGAGGAATAGGCAACTCACCTACTGCTTCGAGAATCTCAGCGAAAGACACCTTGTCGTTGTCCCAATCAAAATCAACCCAATAGTTGGTTCCTCCGCCTTTGGCAACCATTTCCTGCGCTTCAGAACTGAGAGCATCTCCGCGTCGCATAGTGGCGCTGAGCGTAAGCTTGTGGCCCTTGATTTCGAAATCACGCTTCAGGCTTCCCTCTTTCCATTTCTTCAGATTACCGATCATGCAGAGCCATGAACAATGTCCGGCGGTCTGGAACATGAGTTCATAATCAGTAGGTTCTGCAGGCTCCATCAAGAAAACCTCAATAAGCGCACCTGTTTCCTTGCGGAAATGCAGACGCGCTTGTATCACCTTGGTATTGTTGAATATCATCAAGGCTCCTTGAGGGAGATATGTGGGAAGATGATGGAAAACATCATCGCTTACCTCGCTGTGCTTATAAACCAGCAGTTTGCTGTGGTCGCGCTGCGCGATAGGGAATTTTGCGATGCGCTCATCCGGTAAATCATAGTTATAATCACTAATCTTAATGTGTTTTGTATCCATTATTTATTTTTACTTTGAACTTTCTATTTTAAACTTTTATGCTTGTACTAAAGATTTGCCATCTGGCAGGTGGCATAAAGCACAACCATGATAAGGGTAAATATCACTACGGTCATGATTTTATCTACATCATCATAGTCGTAACCCGTACTCGTATACTGGTTGGAAATATACTTAATCTTTGGGGAGATGCGGTAATACATCCTGATGTAGATAAGATAAACGACAACTCCCACCACAGCTCCGATAGCCAGACCGCAAAGAATGTCGACCGGATAATGAACACCCAGGTAAAGACGGGTCCAGCAGTTCACGAGCGACCATAATAACAGGGTCCACGTAACCAGTTTGCTGCGGATAAGCAACGAGAAGAAGATAGCTAACGAAAGCGTATTGGCCGCATGAGCCGAACAGAAGCTGAAACTCTTGAGGCGCATATTGTCAACCACCTGAACCGTATACTTGAACATCGGGTCGCTGGAAGGTCTGTATCTTTCAGCCAGCGGTTTGATGATTCCATCCACCAGTCCATCAGCCAGAAAGATGCAGAGCACCGCTCCTCCAACCACGAGTGCAATCTGGCCCATCATCTCGTTGTTTCTTATCACAACAACGAAGAGGACGATATAAAGCGGAATCCATGTCCAGCCCGACGTAAGCGCCATCGCCATCTGATCGAGCCAGACATTCTCGCTGCCGTTAAACACATGCAACAGCTGCATGTCAAAATCTTGTATCCTACTAAAATCCATTCTCTTTATTTTAATCAGATTTTATCTTAATCAGATTTCCTCAATTGCCTTGGTTTCAATCCAGCCTTCTCTGCCGTCTCCTACCTTGATTTCACGCCAGCCTTTCATCGCCTTATCGGTAATATCAACGCGGGTTCCTTCATGCAGCAGGAAGAGGTCAGCACTCGTCTTGGCTGGAGTCTTCTTCACATTGACCGAAGGAGCGATGATGATGGCTCCCGTACGGTTAATGAGCATCTGCCGCTGCTGGTAAGCAAAGAGATTGCTCAGCAGGAAGACTGCCACGAAGAAGATTCCACCGAAGAAACCAATCTTGCGCAACACGATATGCGGACCGAAGAGATAAACCAAGACCAGAACCAGCGCCATGATGATGGCAATGATGCCTGTCTTAGCCCAACAGTCAACACTCGTAAAGTTAACCAGCGCCTTCCACCAGGTTACGAAGAACATCTCGCTTTCCGGAGTAATCTTATCGATGGTTTTGCTACGTGCAAACTGAAGGTTGAAGCTGATGTCTTCATCGCCTGGCGAGAGCAGATGGGCACGCTCATAATTGAGCACAGCCTTGGTAATATTGTCTGTACGGTAATAAGCATTGCCCAAGTTATAGTAAACTTCGGCAGAAACACCATAATTGTTCAATATTTCCTCATAGTCGCGTATGGCCTGCTGATAGTTACCTTTCTGATATTCCGTATCAGCATTGTTCTTGGTTACAGCGCCTGCAGAAACAGAGCAACCCAACATCACCATGATCATCATGACGAACGAATATCCGGTTGCACTCTTCTTGCGCTGCTTACGCGTTGCATTGATAGCATTTTCTATATCCATAATAGCAGTCATTGCTGATTCGAATGTACGGTTCATATTGCCGGCAGGGTCGCCCGGCGCATAGCGTTCAAACTCACATTCATCGAGCGCAGTTGTAAACTTCTCGATAGTTCTCTCCTCTACACAATGTTTTTCGAGCATAGCCTGGATGTTTTCACGTGAGAGCTTTTCGGCAGGCATGTTGAGTTTGTAGCTTACATAGCCCCACAAAGCACGGAGCACTTCATCGTAGAATTCTTCCTGCTTGCCACCGAGCATCAGCAGATGAGCCTTCTTCAGGCGCTTGGTTGCTATCTTGTTTGCCTTGTTGGAACGGACCTTTACAAGGTCGGCATTCTCGAGAGCACGGCGGCGGAAGACTATGAGCAGGGCAAAGAAGGCTGCCAATGGAACCAGCAGACTGGTCCAGTAGCCGAAGCTTCCGTAGAACATATCGTCAATATCATGGAGCTTAGACTTGCCCAGTTTCAGCGCGTGAATGTCCTTATCCTTGTTGCTGAAATCTGATGTTTCATTGTCTGAAGTTCCATCGCCCTTCTCTACGTTCAGCGTAAACGGCTGGGTCTTGATTGTCTTGTACTTGTTAGCCGAAGTATCATAATAGGTGAATTCTACCGCAGGAATGGTATAATTTCCCTGATTACGAGGTACAGCCAGGAAGTCATAAATCATATTGCCTTCTACGCCATTGGCTGTAAGGCGGGTCTTGTCTGTCACCTTCGCATCGTACTTGTCAAAATCCTTAGGGAAGGTAATGACAGGCTGCTTGAGCAGCTTCAGGTTTCCGATTCCTCCTACCACTACACGAATGGTGATAGGTTCGCCAGCTTTCACTTCCTTTTTGTCAATGGAAGCAGTAATGTTGAATTTACCTACACCGCCCGAGAAGTTGGCTGGGCGCTGAGGCAATGGATCAACCTGAATTTTCACACTAGGAGCTATAATATCTTTCTTTACTTCAACATAGCCGGAGCCGCCATTGAAGAAAGCTTCCATCGGGTCAACGTTTCTGTTCTGCTGAACTACGATTCCCTTGAAGGTAATGGCTGGAATGGTGAGGTTTCCCGTCATCTGCGGATACATGACATACTGGCTCCATGTAACGCATCGGTAAGGTCGGCCGTTTACGGTTTCTGTATGGAAGGTCTTCTGCTGAGGCAGCGGAACTTCCTGGTTGTGGAATCCCTTCAGGTCAGGCATCTTGCCTTCCAGCTGGGTAAGGTCTACCTGCGTGTAAACCTTATAAGTAAGGAGCACCGGTTCCTGTTCGTGAACGCGTCGCTTGTTGGCTGTAACCTTGATGAAGAGGTCGCGGCCTGATATTCTTGATCCGGCAGTTCGCATACGTGGTTCATTATAATCATTCTGTCCGTGCATGGAAGGTGCACCGTTGTTGCGTGCAGCATGGCCAGAAACCGTAATCTTAACCGGATGGGAAGAGAGTTTTTTACCATTTACGATGGCATGAGAGGCACCAATGCCAAAGGTTCCGTTCTTAGCTGCGTAGAGCGTATAGGTAATGGTTACCGACGATGAAGAGGAAGTATGGCCATTGATCATCTGATAACTGGACTGCGATGAGGTGTAAGGACCTGCGATTACCTCAAGTCCTTCTCCTACTCCGCCCAGACGGAATTCCTCTACATCACGTGTATTGATGGTATAGGCCACACGGAAGTTTTCGCCCGCCGCCACGTGTGTTGGTGCCGACACACTGATACGCTGGGCTTTCAGCTGCAAACTGAAGCCCAGAAGCATTGCCCATATAATAATAAACCAACCTATATGTTTCATGTTCAAATTTATTATGCTCGTTGTATTATTTTACTTTTTACCAGTTTTTCTCATATTGCTTTCTGCGAGGCTGACTCATCGCTTTCTGCATCTTGCGCTTCGTATCCTTCTCCTGCTGGATGGCAGCGTTCAAGAGTTGTTCAGCATTATCTTTGCTCATCTTGTCCTGATTGTTCTGATTCTGCTGATTGTTCTTATTCTGGTTGTTCTTGTTTTTGTCGTTCTTGTTCTTGCCTTTATTCTGTTCTTTGTTCTTATTCTGTTCTTTGTTCTGATTGTCTTTGTTCTTGTCCTTGTTTTTATCCTTTTTGTTCTTATTCTTATCGTTTTGCTTGTTCTGCTTCTGGTTTTTGAGCAGTTTCTTGCAGAGGGCAAGATTATATCGGGTTGCATTGTCCTGCGGATTGCAGCGCAGGGCGTTCTCATAACATCCTATGGCCTGCGCATATTGCTGATGCTGCTGCATGACCACACCCATATTGTGGTAACTTCTGGCGCGTCGCATCTTGTTCGTTTCCAGTTTCGAAGCATTCTCAAACTGTATCATTGCCATCGAATCCTTCTGCTGCATCATCAGGGCGCAACCCAGATTATAGACAGCCTGCGCATTCTTCTGGTTCTTGGAGATAGCCTTGCGATATTGCGTTTCGGCTGCAGCCCACTTCTGTTTATGATAGGCGCGGTTTCCCTGGCGGATGAAGTTGCGGTCGTTCTGTGCTCCCACCTTCGCCAAGCCCAGCACCATCAGGGCAAAAACCAATATATATCTTAAATATCTCATTCTTATTATATAATAATGTATAAACGTTTATCAGAAAGGCTTCCTGATGTCTTTCTTAAAAAACTTGATGTTTCGGAGCAGAGGATTCTTTACCTCCAGCAGACAGATTTCGATGATAAGCAACAGGATGACAAGAATACCTACAGCCTGGAACTGTTCATCATAGGCGCTGTAAACCACACTCGTCACATCGCCTTTCTGCAATTTGGCAATATCATCATTCAATGCTCTTTCCGCATCGCTGGTATTATCTACATGAATGTACTGACCCTTGCCTGCTTGGGCAAGTTCCTTGCACATCTGCTCATTCAGAGCGGTCATTACGGTGTTGCCCGCATTGTCCTTCAGATAAGAGCCGTCGCCCATAGGGATTGGCGCTCCCTTGGTGTTTCCTATGCCCAGGATAAAGACATTGATTCCTTTCTTGTTGGCAGCAGCCGCTGCCTCCTGTGCGCCAGGCTCATGGTTTTCGCCATCGGTAATAACGATGATGGCTCTGCCCACATTCTCCTGCTGGGTGAAACTCTTGGAAGCCAAATCGATGGCAGCTCCGATATTGGTTCCCTGTGTCTGGATAAGACCAGGGGTTATGTTCTGGAGAAACATCTTTGCCGAAACATAATCGGTGGTGATTGGCAACTGCACGAACGCATCGCCTGCAAAGACGATGAGTCCAATCTTGTCGTTGTTAAAGTTGTCGACCAGATTTTCGATAAGCATCTTACTCTTGTCCAAACGGGATGGAACTACGTCTTGACAGAGCATGGAATTTGAAATATCGAGGCAGATGATGGTTTCAATACCATGTCGCTTATCGTGAGAAATCTTGCTGCCCATCTGCGGGCGAGCTACCATCACGATGAGAAGCGCCAAGGCTGCAAGCATCAGCACAAACTTAACTGTAGGGCGATATTTAGAGATGTTGGGCATGAGCTGTTTCAGAAGCTCCGGATCGCCGAGTTTCTTCAGTTTAGCCTTTCTTCTTCTCCATCCTATCAGCCTGATCAGAATCAGTACTGGTATAATCCACAACAGCCAGAGAAATATAGGATCTTCAAATCTTAACATTTTCTATTCTAATTATATCTTCTATTCGATTATCCGATAATCAGTAAAATATCTCCGATAACTGGTAAAATATCTCCGAAAGATAGCGGAATATCTCCGATAATCAGTAAAATATCTCCGATAACTGGTAAAATATCTCCGAAAGATAGC
>OHJC01001082.1_pt1 | contig 12652 bp, 9 predicted proteins | sample 1568461 | NCBI WGS metagenome assembly OHJC01 (sample SAMEA3879535, study PRJEB24766) | human gut metagenome | biome: human-associated habitat; feature: feces | place: USA | collected 1985/1987 | reverse complement strand
TGGCTTTCGCCCTGTCTCTGTTCAATGCATCTCTTTCCGGCAAGAGCCTCTCTGCCAATGTCGTAGTCTCACCGTACAGTGCGGGAATGGCATTGTCAATGCTTGCAGAAGGCGCCTCGGGACAGACGAAGGAAGAACTGACATCAGCATTGAACCACGCATCTTTTGCAGGCAACAAACTTAAAGGTGACAAGTCTTGTCAGCTTTCGAGCGCCAATTCCATCTGGCTGCGTGACGGTTTTAGTGTGCTTCCTGCGTACAAGTCATTATTGACCGGCTCATATTCGGCCGAGATAAATTCGAGGGATTTCAGCAGTCCGGCCACGGTCAAGGAAATCAACAGATGGTGCTCGGACAAGACCAACAGGAGAATACCTGAAATTATCGATGAGATTTCTCCGGAAATGGTGATGTTCATACTCAATGCCCTGTATTTCAAGGCTCCGTGGGAATATCAGTTCGACAAGAACAGCACGATAAAAGATACTTACCACAGCCCTTCAGGCGATCAGGAAGTGGACTTCATGCGCATAAAGAGGCAGTTCAGCTGCGCGGAATATGAAGGCGGACGCGTCGTGATATTGCCATATAAAGGCGGCGTATGGCAGATGATGATCTGTCTGCCGGACGAAGGCGCTGATATCCAGAAACTTGTCTCTTCCGTAAGCTCAGAGATGTTCTCGAAGGCAGTCGCCGGTGCCGAATACCGCGAGGTGGCATTGTCAATGCCGAAGTTCAAGATAGACAATACATTGATACTCAACAGTGTGCTCCAGTCTCTTGGCGTGAATCGCGCGTTCACCCCTGCGGCAGAGTTCGGCAATATGACACAGTCGTCGGTAGCCGTGGACGAAGTGAAGCAGAAATGTTTTGTCGAGGTCAATGAAGAGGGTGCGGAAGCTGCCGCAGTCACCTCCATCGGTGTCAGACTTACTTCTGTACGTCCGGAGCCGATTCCGTTCAGGATGACCGTGGACAGACCGTTCATATTCTCCATTTTCAATTCGGAGGCCGATGAAATTCTCTTTGTAGGAAAAATAGGAACCATTAACGACTGATGCTTATGAAAAAGACCAATGCCTTGATAGTCAGCGCATTGCTGCTTATTCTGCCTGTGTTCTCCGCTTTTGCAGCGCGTAAGACGGTAGTTCGGACAGGGATCGAGGTGCTTGAGGAACGTGGATTTGCCGGGCTCGTGGGAAAACGTGTGGGCCTGGTTACCAATCCGAGCGGCATTGACAGAAACCTGCGCTCCACCATCGACATCCTCAATGAGGCGCCTGGCGTGGAACTGGTGACACTTTTCGCTCCTGAACATGGTGTGCGCGGCGATGCCTATGCAGGTGACAAAGTCGCTGATACAGTGGACCCCAAGACCGGTGTCAAGGTCTATTCCGTATATGGCAAGTACAGGATGCCGTCCCAGGAAATGCTCGACGGACTGGATGTGGTAGTGTATGATATCCAGGATGTCGGAACCCGCTCATATACATTCATAAGCACATTGGGCCTGATGATGAGGGCCTGCGCCATGAAGGGAATCGAGGTGATGGTGCTGGACAGGCCGAATCCGCTCGGCGGCGAAAAAGTCGAAGGGTGCAATGTCGAGGCCGGCTTCTATTCCTTCGTCAGTGAATTCAGCATCCCGTACATCTATGGCCTGACGGTCGGGGAACTTGCCATCATGATCAATGAAGAAGGTCTCTGCCGTGGCGAGCGCGGATATGAAAGTCCGCTCAAATGCAAGCTGAGTGTCATCCCTATGGACGGATGGCGGCGCAATATGACTTATGTCGAAACCGGTCTGCCGTGGGTGCTCCCTTCGCCGAACATACCGTATCCGCAGTCTGCCATAAACTATCCGTCTTCCGGTATTGCCGGCGAGTTCAACGGCTATCTCAATATCGGCATCGGCTACACTCTTCCGTTCGAGACTTTCGCTGCCGAATGGATTGATGCTGAGAAACTTAAAGCCGAGCTTGACAGTTATGCCCTTCCAGGCGTGGCTTTCCGTACGATCCATTACAAACCGATCGCCGGAAGTTCTCAGGGAAAGCTGGTGCACGGGGTCCAGTTCCATTATACAGACTATGCGAAGGCGCAGATAACATTGACCCAATTCTATGTCATGCAGGCGGTCAACAGGCTTTATCCCGAGCACAATCCGTTCGTGATTTCCAAGTCGAGGACCGGAATGTTCGACAAGGTTTGTGGTACAGATTATGTAAGAAAGACTTTTTCAGAGAGGCTTGAGGTCGCAGATATCATAGACTACTGGAACAAGGATGTAAAGGATTTCAAGGCTCTTTCCAGGAGGTACTACCTCTATAAATAACCACGGTTGCGGTTTTGTGCCGCACCCAAAACACTGATACGTTATGAGAAAATTAACTAACATCGCATTGGCATCACTTGCCGCTTTTTCCCTGTTCGCGGTGACAGATGACACTCTTGCGCAGACAAGACGTTCTACGACTACTACTCAGCAGCGCAATACTTCAGGCAGTTCTTCATCACAGACTCGTTCTACGGGTTCACAGTCCCGTTCTACCGGTTCACAGACCAGGTCTTCATCATCACAGACCCGCTCGACCGGCTCACAGACGCGCTCTTCCGGTTCTTCGTCCCAGGTGCGTTCTTCAAGTTCACAGACACGTAGTTCCGGTACCTCGTCACAGGTCCGTGGTTCAAGCTCCTCCTCACAAGTCCGTGGTTCGAGATCCTCATCACAGGTCCGTGGCGCGAGCTCCTCATCCCAGTCCCGTTCTACCGGCACAAGGACATCCGGTTCAAGCTCCTCTTCTCAGGTGCGCGGCTCGAACAACCGTTCCAGCTCATCCTCACAGGTGCGCCAGTCAGGAAATTCCACTCAGGTGCGTGGCTCTGAGTCCGATACTTATATAGTAAAAGACGTAAATCAGGTGGATGTCTCAAATCAGATAAATAGAGAAAGCTCATCAGACAGCCAGGTGCGCCGTTCCAGCTCATCCTCACAGGTGCGCCAGTCCGGCAGCTCCTCACAGGTACGTGGCTCCAGCTCATCTTCCGGGCAGAGTTCGCAGGTACGTTCCTCGTCTTCAAGTTCAGTAAGGAGCAATACCAATGTTACCAAAGGCGGTCTCGGCACAGTTACCAGCCAGATGCGTTCGCAGTCCGGTTCCAATACCAGAGTTTCAGGCGGACGTCCTGGTTCGAGAATGAACAATGCTGATGACTTCAGGATCAACAACTACAATGTGGAGCGTATCCCGCCACGTGACCGCGGATTCATGCCTTACGACCGTCCGGGACATTTCTACGACCATCATCACCCTCATTGCTTCGGTTTCAGAGTTGAGGTCCTGCCTCCGAGATACAGGGTCGTGAGATATTTCGGCGTGGACTACTACATCTATAACGATGTGTATTACAGACCTTACCACGGACATTACATCGTTTGCCGTCCGCCGTTCGGTGTCACGATTACTGCAGCTGTCGCCGATATGACATTTGCGGCAGTGAACTTCGCTTATTATAACAATGTTTACCGCACGTACAGCGCGATAGATGCGAACAACAGGTACATTGACCAGCAGAACCGTATCATCGCCCAGAACAATGCGACAATCCTGGCTCAGAACAATGCCATTGCCATGAATCCGACTGCGGCGCTTTCTTCCTATGAGATAGCAAGCCGCTTAGGTCTGGTCCAGAGCTATGCTTTCGCTGACCGCAATTATTTCTACCAGGACGGTATCTTCTACATTGTAAATGGCAACGGACAGTACCAGACCATAGTCCCTCCTGCAGGAGCATTGGTCCAGAGCCTTCCGGAAGATTATGATATAATCACTCTTAACGGAGTTCAGTATTACAGGGTGGATGACACTGTCTATAGGCTGACTCTTGTCGGAGGCGTGCCTTATCTCGAAGTCCTCGGTCAGATGTACGGACAGATGTCCAGAACTTACAACAACTACGGTTATTAGTAGTCAACATTCTAATTATGATTAAGATAGGAGTCTTCGATTCCGGTGAAGGCGGGTTGTCAGTCCTCAAGGAGATAACCCGTCTTCTTCCTGAAGCAGAATATGTATATTACTCTGACAATGCGCATTGCCCCTATGGGGAGAAGTCACCGGAGTACATTCAGGACCGTGCACGTGCGATAACGGAGCGGTTGCTGAAAGAAGGTGCGGACGTTATTGTCGTGGCATGCAATACAGCTACTGCTGCGGCAATTTCCGTGCTCCGGGCTGAGTATTCTGATGCCTCTTCGCAGGAGGTGCGCGACAAGGTTCGGGAACTGACTGGAGGCCGGCATGACCATATCTGCTTTATCGGAATGGAACCGGCGGTCAAACCTGCCGCGCTCGGCACCCGCACCGGCGTAGTCGGAGTTCTTGCTACAGCCGGCACGCTCAAAGGCTCCAAATATCTCAAGACCAAGGAAAGTGTAGATGATCAGGTCAATGTCTTCGAACATGTCGGACGGGGCTTCGTGGAGCTCGTGGAAAAGGGCAGACTGTCCGGTAGCGAAGCGGAAGACGTGGTGAAGGCAAGCCTCGGTCCACTGCTGTCCGCAGGGGCGGATATCATTGTCCTGGGCTGTACGCATTATCCGTTTCTTCTCCCTGTCCTTCAGAAAGTTGCCGGGCCTGATATCAGATTCATTGACCCGGCTCCTGCCGTCGCGCGTCAGCTGGTGCATGTCCTGGAAAGGGACGGGAGGCTCAGTGCCGGGGAGGCGTCTTCTGCATTGGCCCGAAATGCCTCTGCTGTCCCGTCTTCGCCTCACGTGAAGCTCCTTTCCTCAGGTGATCCGGAGCCGCTCCATCATCTGTATGGAACTATTTTTACCAATTCTTGAGAATTGCTTTTTATTGTGGACTTAAATTCTTAAGTTTGCCATACTGTTTTTCCGACAAATTATCAGCAATTTTACTGATTGGAAGAAAAATGCGAAGTAATAACACTAAATTGATAACAATATGGCAGATAAAAAGATGGAGTTGTCTCCAAACATTGTAGCGACATATCTGAGAAAGTCGCCGGAGTCCTTTACCAAGGCTGATATCGTGGAGTTTATCCGTTCTTACGGTATCAAAATGGTGAATTTCATGTATCCTGCAGAGGACGGAAGAGTAAAGACATTGAACTTCATCAATAGTCTTGAATATCTCGAGACGATTCTCAGTCAGGGCGAGAGAGTGGACGGATCCAGCCTGTTCCCTTCATTTGTGGAGGCGGGCAGCAGCGACCTGTACGTGATTCCTCGTTTCAGGACGGCGTTTGTGGATCCTTTCGCCGAAATTCCTACTCTGGATATGCTCTGCAGCTTCTATGACAAGGACGGCAGACCTTTCGAGTGCGACCCGTACCTTACTGTGCTGAAGTCGTCAAGGCAGTTCACCAAGGCTACCGGCATGACGTTCGACGCCATGGGCGAGCTCGAGTATTATGTGATTGCTGACGAGGATAAACTTTTCCCGGGAACTGACCAGAAAGGCTATCACGAGTCGGCTCCGTTTGCAAAGCTCAATGAGTTCAGGACGGAATGCATGGCCCGTATTGCTCAGGCCGGGGGACAGATCAAGTATGGCCACAGCGAGGTCGGCAATTTCACCAGAGACGGAAAAACCTATGAGCAGAATGAAATCGAATTCCTTCCTGTTCCTATCGAGACCGCTGCAGACCAGATACTTCTTGCAAAATGGGTAATCCGCACTCTTGCATGGGAATATGGCCTGGATGTTACGTTCGCTCCGAAAATCATCGTAGGCGAGGCCGGTTCAGGTATGCATATCCACATGAGAATCATGAAGGACGGCAAGAGCTGCATGACCGAAAGCGGCAAGCTTTCAGAAATCGCGCACAGAGCCATCGCCGGCATGATGACGCTCGCTCCTGCTATAACCGCGTTCGGCAACAAGAATCCTACTTCATATTTCCGTCTGGTTCCTCATCAGGAGGCCCCGACCAATATCTGCTGGGGTGATTGCAACCGTTCTGCACTCGTGCGTGTCCCATTGGGCTGGTCCACTGCCAATGACATGTGCGCGGATGCGAATCCGGTGGAGAACCACTGCAAGTATTCTGACGGTTACGAGGTCTCAGACGCCTCAGCCAAGCAGACTGTAGAGATGCGTTCTCCTGACAGTTCAGCGGACATATATCAGCTCATGGCAGGTCTCTGCACCGCTTGCCGCTATGGCTTGGAAATGCCTGTGAAAGAGGCTCTTGAACTTACTGGCCGCACTTATGCGGGATTGAATATCCATACCAAGGGGTCCAAGGATTTTGCTGAATTGCCGGGCTGCTGCAGTGAATCTGCTGATGCTCTCGAGCAGGTGCGCAGCGTGTTTGAGCAGGACAATGTCTTCTCTCCTCGTATGATAGACGGTATTATCAGGTCCTTGCGCTCTTTCGGTGACAAGGGTCTGCTTGCCGATGCTCAGAAGGATCCGGACAAGGTCAAGGCTCTCGTGGACAAGTATTTCTACTGCGGATAACAGCATTGACTGAACAACAAAAGAAGGTGGCCGGAATTCTGGTCACCTTCTTTCATATCTGTTGTGCAGTTCTCTGTCGTCAATTTCCTGACAGAGGTGCCTGCTACTGATTTACACGCTTGTATGTCAATGCCTTAGCTCCCGCAGATTTTACTGATGCGCTGGAGACGATCTCATTGCTTACATCCGGTGCCTGGAAAATCTTACCTTCTGCGAAATCCTTTCTTGCCAGGTAGTACATGGAGACTGGTTCGTCATTGCCTTTTTCCGAGCCGTTCAGGAATTTGGAGAACTTGCCCTCTGCATTCATTCCGCAAGGCCATAGAGCCGTCATTTCGGCACCGAGATCGCTTCCTGTATATTCTTCTCCCTCAATCTTTATGACAGTCTTGTTCTTGTTCCCGATATAGCCGTGGAAGCCTACTTTCCATGATGGCATTATTTTAACTGCATACTCTTTGTCATATGGCTCATATAGACTATTGGTGGCGCCTCCGCTTATCTGTGAGAGTACGAACCATGAAGTGTATGCCCATTCTGTCTCGCCCTCGGTCTTGATGGTCTGAGGAAGAGTAATCGTGAAATGCTCGTCGATTTTGTCGGTCGCGTTCTTGTAGTCGATGGTAATAGGGCTTGAACTGAATCTGTTCCTGTCACCGCCCCAGCCGGTAATTGTCAATGTATTGCTGCCAGATTTGGCTATCGTCACATTGAACGGCTTGCTTTCTACCAGTTCCAATGTGTTGTCTTCCTTTTTAGAATACTGTCCGTTAGGCATGCAGACCCATTCTCCTACAAAGTCATCAAATGTGGCAGGGTGAGATTTGGATGCACCGTGGTTTATAGCATAGAAAGGATAACTCATGGAAACGTCTGAGATTATCTCAATGCCTTTCTTGGTCTTCTCCACAGCTGCAGCAGTGAACATCATATCATCAGCTCCGTCGAATTCGAAACCGCACTGGCTATTTCCTTGGATGATATACTTGTCCTTTACAAGTGATTCCCATGTCTCGCCTTTGTCGATATGGTTCTGGATATCTGTCTCAATCCAGGATTTTGCATCACCCTTTGAACTGTATGCCACAGCACCTACCCAGTAGTAAATGCCGTCATCGCTCGGTTTTACAAATGCGCTATAATACAGATAACCGCCTTTCTTGTCGTAACATTCGTAAGGAGTAATCTCAAATGTGATGGCCTTGCTGTCGGTGGTCACGTCCTTGTAGAACCAGTTTGACGATGCCTTGCCGTCCTTTGTGGCAGCGATTCTGACTGTGTATGTCCTGCCAGGGTGCAGACCCTTTGCGATATAGTTTGTCTCTTTGATGTTCTCCTTCACTACATCGGCATTGGTGCCGTCAGCGAGGTATGTGATTTCGATTCTGTAACCGTCTGCTCCATTGACAGGATTCCACATTGCCGTCAGCGAAGTGGCTTCTGCAATTATCTGAACATCAGGTGCTGCAAGCGCTCCGTTATTTCCGCCCTGCTCTTCGTTGCTTTTTGTGCAGCCTGCAATGGCTATAACGGATAACAATATTGAGAATATTTTATGTTTCATTATTTCTAAAAGAATTGTTGTAGAAGACTAAAATTCGGCAAATGCCCTAACGAGATGTTTTTGTTTTTTGTCCAGTTTGTCCGGGTCTGTTACGGAGGTTCCCGACTGCATGTCGAAAGCATATACGATGCTCGGACCGGTCTCATTTGAAGACCAGTATATGCCGTCTGTCAATACCGTTCCTTTCTTGTCAGTCAGGCATTTGTTGAACCAGGCTTTGCTTGATGAGTCATCAGCCTTGGACTTGATGGAACCGGTACCCTGCTCAGTGTCATTGGCCTCGTGACCGGTATATGCCTTGTAGAGATGGGCAAGTTCATTCATTGAAGGTATGAACCAGTCCTTGAGCGAACCTACATTTTTTCTGCTGCACCAGTCGAATGCCGGATACTGATTTCTCCAGTCGTTCATCTTATAGATACATTCAGTGTTGTATTTTCCGGTCCCGGGCTGGGAACCCATAGCCTCCTCGTATCTGTAGGACCATACGGCTTCCGTCTCATTCAGCGAAACCACCATTCCGTGCTCGCCTTTTTCGTCCACGCTTATGACAATGCCCTTTACAAAGCCCTGTTCATAGTAGTCGCCTACCTTATAAACTGGTGTTGATGGCTGATCCGGCTCGTCCGGCTTCTGCGGCGTGTCTGGATCATTGCTCTTGCCGCAGCCGCCCAGAAGAGCAACTGCCGCAAGTGTCAATGTTATGAATCTGCTGAAGTTTTTCATTATCGTGCAACAGCTATGGTTTCAGTCTTGTCGATTTTTACGTCTGTTGACATTCCTGTGTTCAATGAGCCTTCTTCTTTTGACAAGTGGCTTACTTTCAGAATATCTGAAGGGATGTTATCTGTGTCGTATGCGATAGCATATACGTAGAACATCTCTCCGCGTGTAACAGACGGATTGTATCTATATTGGCATGTAATATATCCGTAATAATCTTTTTGTGCCAATGTAGGAGTCTCCTTCAACAGTAATGTCACCAATTCCTCTGAACTCTTTCCAGCCCACTCGTCTGTGCCTGTGAAAGTTTTCACATACAGTTTTCCGGCTGAAGCATATGGCACAGCATCGAAGCTGAGATTATAGTTTGTCTTATTAGCAGGGTATTTCTCAAGCATCCATGAGTCTGCGTTTTCATCAAGCATCCATGCTTTCATAGCAGTTGATACTGATACCTTGCTCTTCTTCTCCTCGATGGTCTTGAATGAGGTCTTGAATGGCTCAGTCGTGTAAGTGCCGTCAGCCTTGATGCCGATCACATAAGCATAGTATTCTGTGCCGGCAGTAAGTCCTTCCCAATCCACGTATGTTCCCGTGCCAAACTGTGATTCTCCTGGGAGGAGTCGGGAAAGGAATTCTTTCCTGTCGAGTTTTGCATGGCTTTCATTCCATTCCTTGAGTGCTGCATCAATCTTTGCGTCCATGTGCTTCTGCAGGAATTCTTTCTCGCTTGAGGCTGCCACACCTGCATCGAACTCTGCTTTTGTGACATAGTTGAGAAGGAATGTCTGTCCTGTAGCCTTGTCGTCTCCTGAGACATTGACTCTGGCTGTAGTCTTGGAGATGTTGGATACTTTGATCGTATAGGTTGCATTTGTCGGACTTGCTGTCTTGGTCCTGATAGGGATTTTTACGATATTGGCCTTCTCCCCTGTCTTAGGAGTGCCGTTAGTATTGCATGCAAAGATGAATACGTAGTAATCTTCATCAGGAATCAGGTCCGTAAATGAGCCTTTTGCCCTGTCTGCAAAAAGATATGCGGAAATGTCGCCTTTATTTGCGGCTACCAGGTCTGCCACCATCTGCTCATCGGTTTCTTCCTCGAAGTAGATGGCTCTTTCCATCATCACGGCGAATGCTTCGCTATATGCCGCGAGAATGTTGAACTCGTATGTGATGTCGCTGATGGCGGACTTGGTTACAGTATATTCGTTGCGCGGTGTTTCCCCTGTAGTGACTTTTACTACTGTAGGATTTGTCGAGAATGAACCGTCATTGGCGATGCCGATAGCATACACATAATAGTCGTACTCAGGAAGAAGGCTGTTGTTTGTTTCTGATGTCTGGGTGTCGTATGTGTATTTGCCTCTTTTTGTAAGGTATGTGACAAATTCTGCCCAGCTCATCGCCTTGAACGTGTCGTTTTCAGTCTTGAGAGATGTTATGAATGTTTTTACGAAACTTGGAATGTTGGCCGGGTCATTTGCGCACTGGTCTTCATATTCATAAGCCGGCATAATGTCGAAGAAATAGAAAATGTCAGGGTTGCTCGGCTCGATATCGAATACGAAGTAGGTGGACTTTATCTCGGTCGGTGTGATGTTGAATGTCACCGTCTCATCCAGCTTTGGCTCAAGTGTCTTGAACTCATAGTAGCTCACCGCGGTGGTGGCGTTTCCGTCGAGGTCGAGGCCATATACGAAGAATACATATTCAGTGTTCGGTACGAGTGCAGTATATGGCTTATTCTGCATTCCGCTTAAAAGTGCTTCCTTGAGAATGTCCTGCAATGCCAGTCCGTTTGCCGTGGCAATTTGCTCGAACCATGCCTTGTAGGCTGCTGTAAGTTTGTCGGAGTCGCTGCTGTACAATTTGGCGAAATCCTCTTTGGAGATGACGTTGAAGTAGTAAGTGCCTTCATTGTCTTTAGGTGTGATGCGAACGCCGAAGGACCCCTGTGTAAGGTCCGTCTGTTCGATAGTGAAATCTTTGCTTTCCGGGCCCGGAGCAGGGTCGGAAGAAGATTTTTTGCAGCTCAATGTCAATGTTGCAGCTGCACAGAGTAATGCTAAGATGCGTTTCATTTTCATACCTCTTATCTTATTGTTTGTTCTTTATTTCCAGTATTTATTCGGGTTTCTATATCCGCATAAATGTACGATAATTTGAAATATCCGCAAAATTTTTTCACAGAATCGCAAAAATATTTTACTGAATGCTTAATCTGGATTACTTACTAAGTCTAAACAATCCAAATCTCATTCCAAACATCGCTGACAACAATTCCTGATGGTAGTTGATTCGCAAAACACAGTTTGTCCGTAAAAAGGGGTATCTCACGGACAAGTTGTATTTTCAAGCGACTTATCCGTGAAAAGGGGTGGTTTTACGGATAAACTGTAAAAACGAGTCAGCTTCGTGTACTGGATTTTTATTATTTTTGTGTCCGGGGAGTATTATCAAAAAAACAGACAAATAAATATGAAAACGGTTATACTTAACAATGGCGTGGAGATGCCGGTTCTCGGATTGGGAACTTACAAGACCACCGATCCGAATGAATGCCTGACGAGCGTAAGGGATGCGCTCGAACTCGGCTACAGGATGATAGATACGGCGCAGTTCTATGATAATGAGGAATTTGTCGGTCAGGCGGTTGCCTCCTCTGACGTCCCGCGTGAAGACATATTCATTACCACCAAAGTATGGCCGACAAGATTTTCCGATGCGAGGGCATCATTGATGGAGTCAATGAAGAAGCTCCGCACAGACTACATTGACCTTGTCCTGCTGCATTGGCCCTATGGCGACATCTATGCCGCATGGCGCGACCTCGAAGCGATGAACCGCGAGGGTCTGGTCCGTGCAATCGGAGTCTCCAACTTCAATACCGACAGGCTCATTGACCTGATGAACTACAATGAGATAGCTCCGGCGGTGAATCAGATCGAGACGAACCTCTATGCGCAGCGCTTGGAAGAGCACGAGTGGCTGGAGCGTCTCGGAGTGGCGCACGAAGGCTACATGCCGTTCGGACAGGGCCGTATTGACGAACTTTTCCTGTCGCCACGGCTGTTGGAGATAGCTGCCCGCCACGGGAAGTCCACCCGCCAGGTCGCCCTCCGCTACCAGCTTCAATGCGGAGTAATCATCATCCCGAAGAGCGTCCACCGCGAAAGGATCAAGGCCAATGCAGATGTTTTCGATTTCGAACTTTCGCCGGCCGAGATGCTGGAAATCAGGTCAATGGACAAAGGGGCCCCAATGACTGGAACCCCTGAAACACCGGATCGTGTGATGAAAGTCACAGGCTTCCGCCTTCCGGACGGGAAATAAGCAAGCGCTCAAAGCCCTTACAGAACGAGAATAAGCAAGCGCCAACCCATCCGCACACTATTTTATCGCCTTGTCAATGCCTAATTCGGGAGCCTTGTCCGAAGATCTTGCATACAGCACTGAAATCAGGATGGCGAGAATGCTGAGCGTGATGAAAATCAGTTCAGCATGCAGTGCCGCGTTCTGTTCCTGGGTGGCGTTCCCCGGCATTGTCACCTCATTTCTGAAGATGAAGCCGACCGCAATCGGAACAAGCAGCATGCCCATATTCTGAATCCAATAAATCAAAGAATATGCAGTGCCGAGATTCTTCTCGGGAATGATCTTAGGTATGGTCGGCCAGAGGGCGGCAGGAACGAGAGAGTAGCCGACACCCAACATTGCGATAGCCACATATCCGTAAGCCTGAACGCCCTGAGGCGCGAATGCTATCATCAGATGGGAAACGAGTACCAGGACGGAACCCGTTATCATCCATCTGGTTCCCTTGCCTACCTTGTCCACTAAAAGGCCGAAAAGCGGTGCGAAGATTACCGTG
>OHJC01001080.1_pt1 | contig 12665 bp, 7 predicted proteins | sample 1568461 | NCBI WGS metagenome assembly OHJC01 (sample SAMEA3879535, study PRJEB24766) | human gut metagenome | biome: human-associated habitat; feature: feces | place: USA | collected 1985/1987 | reverse complement strand
TTGTTGAATTATCGTCCGACAGCTGTCGGACGATAATTCAACAACTGTCGGACGAATACTTCTTAGTATACCGGAATCTAAAGTATAGTGATGCAAAAGATTGCCATTCGAGAAGAAAATAATAGTCGGGGACGAAAAAACTGATAGGCTATTGTGCGCTACCTTGAAAATAAGCATTATTTTTGTACAACTAACTATATAGTCATTATACGCATGAACAAACACATATTGTCATTTTACCTTTTTTTCTGCCTTTTTCTTTTTCTCCCTTTGGTCGAAGCAATTGCCGGCTGGAATAGCTTTATCGTCAATTTTGATAAAAGTGTTTATGGTAAGGGGACCCAGACTTGGCAGATAGCACCCTATGATGACAAGTGGGTATATTTCGCCAACAAGAACGGTATGGTGCAATTTGATGGCAATGTCTGGAATGTGTTTCCATTGAACAATGCTTCCGATGTGCGTTCCGTTCTGGCTTCTGCCACCCAAAAAAGAATTTATGTGGGGGGCATCAATGAATTCGGCTATTATGAACCGGATACGGACGGTTCTTTGGCCTATCATTGCATGTCCGATACTTTGGAGAGTTCCGTTCGTTTTCTTGGAAATGTGTGGGGCATCCATGAGACTGACAATATCTTGTATTTCCAAGGGGACGGGTGCGTGGTGAAGTACCTGAACGGCAAATATACCGCCATTGAAATGAATGCCAAGATAGACTGTTCCAATATGGTCAATGGTATTCTTTATATCGGTACGGACAGGGGCGTATGGCTTTTGGTTGGAAACACTTTTTTTCCTCTTCAGGGTGCTGATGCGTTGGCTTCCAAACGTATTCGTGGCATTATACCTTATAAGAAAGGTGTTCTGGTGGTGACTGCATACAACGGACTTTACTATTGTGACGGGCGTACGATGGAACCGTTTATCACCGGTGCCGAAGAGTTTATGCGTGAGAATGAAGTCTTTTGCGTGGCCAAAAAGGATGATAAGATTGCCTTGGGAACCATTCATAAAGGATTGGTACTGGTGGATTGCAGCACCATGCAACTGAAATATTTCAATGAGAACAACGGCTTGCGTAACAATACGGTGCTTTCTGTCTCCTTCGATACAACCGGAAACCTCTGGGCCGGTCTGGATAGCGGCATTGACTACGTCTGTCTGAGTTCTCCTTTTACGAATCTCTATTCCTATCCTTATTCTTACGGCACGGGATATACGGCGGCGGTAGAAGGCGGCTATCTTTATTTAGGCACCAATCGGGGGCTGTATTACACTTCTTATCCGGTACAGATGAACGGCGATTTGCCGGATATCCGTCCGATGCCCCAATCTAGCGGACAGGTCTGGAACCTTTGCCGTATAGGTGATGAACTCTTCTGTCTGCACGACCGTGGTATTTTCCTTATCAATGGGACTTCCGTAAAACGTGTGACGGACATTACCGGCGTCTGGTGTTGCCAGCTTGTGGCAGGACGTACGGACCTTATGTATGTCGGGGTATATAACGGTATTTATTTGGTTGGGAAAAAGAATGGAGAATGGCAGGTGGTTGGCAAGATTGAGGGTGTGAACGATTCTTGCCGTCTTTTTGAGCAGGAAAGTGATAAGGTGATTTGGGTGTATAATACAGACCACGTTACCCGTGTGGATTTGGATAATGATTTGGCAAAAGCTGTCCGTATAAAGGAATATAGCGCGAAGGATGGTTTTCCGGTAGGACGTGATATGTATATAGCGAAGATAGAAGACCGGGTGTATTTTGCCACTCCCCGGGGAATCTATAAGCATAATCCTCATAAAGATGTCATGGAGCCTTGTCCGGATATGAACAACCTTTTGAATGGCACCGCGGTCTATTCGCGTATCTTGGAGTATCACGATAAGTTGATTAGTTTGAGCCCTCACGAAATCTGTATTGCCAATCTGGGTACCTATAAGCGGGGGGCGAATACAAGCATTAATCCCATCCAGCAATCGCTGATTGAACTGGTACCCGGTTTTGAAACGATTATTCCTCTTTCAGATTCGCTGATGGTGGTTCCTAATGAAGGAGGTTTCGCTTTATTCAGCATCCCGGCCGTAAGAGAGCGTCAAGATCGTAGCCACTCCTTATATATAAGGAACATGTATCTGTCTTATCCCAAGGATTCATTGGTATATACCGCAAACTTTTTAGGAGAGAAGCCGGTTCCGGTGATAGCTTATTCCATGAATTCCGTTCGTTTTGACTATGCCCTTTCTTTCTTTGCGGTAGGAGATGATGTCCGTTTTCAATATCGTCTGAATAAGGGGAGCTGGTCCGATTTTACAACGGTACGCACCAAGGAGTATAGTAATCTGTCGGAAGGTGAATATACGTTTGAAGTTAAGGCGGTCTTTCCTGACGGTACGACATCATCGGATACAATCGCTTTCCGTATACTTCCGCCGTGGTATCGTAGTGCTGCTGCATACGTTTGTTATATCATCTTGGCTTTGCTTGCCTTATGGTATGTCTATCGTTGGGATGATGTCCGTGTGAAACGGAAGAAACAGCAGGCGGTAATCGAGAAAGATAAAGAGTTGCACGATATGGAAAGGGAGTACGAAGAGGAGAAAGCCCGTCAGGAAAAGCAGATTATGCAGCTGGAGAAAGAAAAATTGGAATACGACTTGCAGCATAAAAGCCAGGAGATGGCTAACCTGATGATAAACTTTGTCCGTAAGAATGAAATGCTGACTGAAATCAAGTCAGAGATACTTAAAGTATCCGCCTTGCTGAAGGGTGAGGGGGCTCGGGAAGGAAAACAGCAACTCATACTTATTAATAATAAAATAGACGGTAATATACAGAGTGATGAGGTTTTGAAGCGTATTGAAGACCAGTTCGATTTGATACATAACAATTTTATGAAACGTCTTCATGCCAAGCATCCTGAACTTTCCCACAACGAACGCATGATGTGCGCTTATCTAAAGATGAATCTTTCCACGAAAGAAATAGCACCTCTGCTGAACATTTCGGTTCGTGGAGTTGAAACAATCCGTTATCGTCTTCGTAAGAAGTTCGCTTTAGAGAGAGAGGATAGTTTGACAGATTATTTAAGCAATAAACTGTAGTCTTTAGATATTAACTTCCTTTAAAAGAAGGAAGTGCATGGAAGGGAGGAATTTAATATTCCTCCCTTTTGTGTTCTATAACATGTTGTGACGTAATGGTTAAAAGTATATATTATTGATTGATTATTAATGATTTGTTTTCTTATGACGTATTAATAACGTATTCTGAATTTTGATTTGACGTATTAAAGAATGGTTGTTCCTTATTTGTTTTACCTACTTTTATCTATGTTTGCATTGTTCAATTGAGAACAAAAATGAGAAACGTTAATCTTAATTTAGTAAAACTTATGAAAAAGTTATTATCAGTTTTATTTCTGTTAAGCTTTACCTTGGCTTCTGTATATGCCCAAAATATACAGGTAAAAGGTACAGTGGTCAGTGGTACGGACAATGAACCGCTGCCCGGAGTAAATGTGGTAGTTAAAGGTACTACCAATGGTGGAATTACTGACCTGGATGGCAATTTCAGCCTTTCAGCTCCTGCCGATGCAACGCTTTCTGTTACTTATATTGGATTCAAACCGCAAGAAGTGGCAGTGAACGGAAAGACTTCCATTAAGATAGTATTGATGGAAGACACAGAGACATTGGATGAAGTAGTAGTGATAGGTTATGGTGTTCAGAAGAAGAGTGTGGTGACGGCTTCTATTGCAAGAGTGAGTAGCGAAGACTTGGAAAAGACGGCTCCGGTGCGTGTGGATGCAGCCCTTAAAGGTTTGGCTTCCGGTGTACAGGTAACAACCCAAAATGGTCAGCCGGGTTCCAGCTCAGTGGTTCGTGTACGTGGTATCGGAACCATTAATAATAGTGATCCGCTTTATATTGTAGATGGTATGCCGATTGGTGGTGGCATCGACAATATCAATCCGCAGGATATTGCTAGTATAGAAGTATTGAAGGATGCAGCTTCTGCTGCAGTATATGGTGCCCGTGCTGCCAATGGTGTAGTATTGGTTACAACAAAGAAAGGTAAGGAAGGAAAGGCTAAAGTTGCTTATGACTTTTCTTTTGGTTGGCAAAGCGCCTGGAAGAAACGTGATATGCTGAATGCAAGTGAGTATGCCACATTGATGAACGAGGCAGCTCAGTATGCAGGTCAGAATCCAGTGTTCTCAAATACCAATTTAGGTGTGGGAACCAATTGGCAGGATGCACTGTTTAACGATGGTGCTCCTGTACAAAACCACCAGTTATCTGTTAGTGGTGCCAGTGAAAAGGTGAATTATTATTTTTCTTTAGGGTACTATACACAAGAAGGTATTATCGGTGGTAATTATGATAACTCCAATTATGAACGTCTTTCTCTTCGCAGTAATACCACTTATAAACTGTTTGATGAGTCGCAGAATCGTAATTGGTTGAAAAATATGACTATTGGCTTGAATGTCAGCTATTCACGTGTGAATAGTGTAGGTGTTTCTGCTGGTAGCTTGACTGGTTCTCCGTTGGGCGATGCTGTATTTATGGATCCTACAATCCCTGTTTTTGCAGAAAGTATTGATGACCTGCCGCAGACTTGGGATTACTCGAAATACGGTGAACCAATGCATGATAAGTTGACAGGCAATTTATTAAATATGCCTAACCAGAATTTTAATGAGATAGGTAATCCTTTGGCTCGTCTTTCTTTGCCTTCTGGAAAAAATAATTCGGATAAAATTATAGCCAACCTTACAGCTGAAATAGGCTTGTGGGATAACTTGAAATATAAATTTTCTTGGGGGTCTGATTTAGCTTTTTGGGGAAGTGATAGTTATTCTTATCCGCATTACATTAATAAGGATGCAAAGAATGATAAGTCAAGTGTTACCTCATCTATGAATCGTGGTTACACTTGGCAGATAGAAAATTTGCTGACTTATGATAAGACTTTCGGTAAGCATTCGGTAGCAGTCGTACTGGGACAATCGGCCCAAGAGTATAAAAGCCGTTCTTTAGGTGGTTCGGCCCAAGATATGGTGGCTTATTTAGGTGATAAGGCAAATCTGGATTTCACCACCGGTTTGCAAAGCGACGGAAAGCGTAATGCTTGGGGAGGGTTAGGCAATCCCAATTCATTGGCATCCTATTTTGGACGTCTTAGCTACAACTATGCTGAACGTTATATGGTTCAGGCTACTGTACGTCGTGATGGTTCTTCACGTTTTGGTCCTAATAATAAATGGGCTACATTCCCCTCCGTTTCTTTTGGATGGAATGTTACGAATGAATCTTGGATGCAGAAACGTCCGGACTGGTTGACCAATATGAAAGTACGTCTTTCATGGGGTAAGAATGGTAATGAGAATATCGGTGATTTCCGTTATACAGCTAATGTCTCTCTTAATAATAATTATGTGTTCGGTCATGGCGATAGCCAAGCTATTATCCTTGGTTCCAAACCTTCCGGTACTCCTAATGCTGACCTCAAGTGGGAAGAGTCTGAACAATACGATGCCGGTATTGATTTAGGATTTTTCAACAATGCGTTGACTGTTACAGTCGATTATTTTTATAAGAAGACAAATGGTATGTTGAAAGAAATGAGCGTCCCCTCTTACTTGGGCGAATCCAAACCTTGGGGTAACGTGGGGTCTATGAAAAACGAAGGTGTTGAAATGGAAGTGGGATATAAGTTGCGTAAAAAAGATTTTGCATTCGGTGTTCAGGCTAATATCAGCTATCTGAAGAACGAACTGATTAATCTGGGTAATGCCGATGGTTTTGAAATGATGGATAATGTACATCAGATTGGCAATGTGTCGCGTGCCGAAAATGGAATGCCTTATCCATATTTCTATGGATACTTCACTAATGGAATTTTCCAAAACGAAGCACAGATTCAGGCTTATAAAGATAAGGATGGCAGTCTGATGCAGCCTAATGCAGTGCCTGGTGATGTGATTTTTGTTGACAAAAACGGTGATGGTTATCTGACAAGTGATGACCAAGGCATGATTGGTAAGGGTACTCCTGACTGGACATTTGGTATCAATCTGAATGCAGAATACAAGAACATTGACTTCTCCATGTTGATTTCAGGTCAATGGGGAAATGATATTCTTGATGTAACACGTCGTTTGGACTGTGCTTATGTGAATCTTCCTGCTGAGTTAAAAGATCGTTGGCATGGAGAGGGTACTTCAAACACGATGCCTCGCTTCTGCTGGAATGGAAATGATAATAACAAGAACTGGGGAAATCCTTCGGACTTGTATGTAAAGAATGGCTCATTTGCACGTATCAAGAATATACAACTTGGCTATACTTTGCCTTCACAACTTACACGCAAGTTCTTTGTAGAACGGCTCCGTTTCTATGTAGCAGCAGAAAATCTTCTGACATTGACTGGTTACAAAGGATTTGACCCCGAAATCAATGCAGACAAATCAAATGGTATTGACCGTGGTTACTATCCGCAGGCTCGTACATAGCAATATGAAAAATATAAAGTTTTATACATTGGCAACTGCTGCTTTGTGCTTGGGACTTACTTCTTGTGGTGATGACTTCTTGACACAAGAACCAGCAAGTAGTGTGCCGGTTGATGGATATTATAATACGGAAGCGCATATTATGGAGTCGGCCGTAGCGGCATACGACCCTATGCAATGGTATGATTATTTTGGCGGATGGGCTCCTCTTAATCTGGTGTGGGATTCTATGGGTGATGATATCTATGTAGGAGGTGGTTCTACCACTGACCAAGGACAGATTCATAAGATTTCTCAATATCGCTCAGATCCGCGCGATAATATCGGGGGAGCTTGGAGTACTAGCTATTCTGGTATCAACCGTTCGGTTGATAGATAATGCAGAAACTTCTAATTTGCCCGAAACGTCTAAGAATCTGTTTATTATCGAGGGGCGTGCTATGCGTGCTTGGTATTACTTGGTGTTGTGGAAGACTTGGGGAAATGTTCCATACTATGAAAAGAATCTGGTATTCCCGTATGTAACCCGTCAATATAGTGCAGATGAAGTTTATGCTGCTGTGACTGCTGATCTGGAGGGAGTACTTGATAGCAAAGTATTGCCAATGAATCAGCCGGATAACTGGAAAGGGCGTATGACTCAGGCTGCTGCAGCCATGATTTATGCCGATTATGTAATGTATCAAGCCGATAAATCGAAATATGCTAAGGCTTTAGGTTATTTGAAGGACATTATCAATAGTCATGAGTATGATTTGGTTTCTGCAGCGGAACTGTGGGATGTCACCAACGAATGGAACAAGGAAATCATTTTCGATGTCAATTATCAGTCTAAAGGTGGTAAGCGTTCATGGGGAAGTGCCAATGCTACTGGTGGCACGGTTCTTCCGGAAATGATTGGAGTTGATGGTTTCTGGACAAGTAACCCGACGCCGGAATTTCAATCGGGTTGGGGTTTCTGTGCTGTGTCGAAAGAAGTGTATGATGCTTATGAAGAGAATGACTTGCGTCGTGATTTAGGTGTGTTGAATATAGATAAGTTCATCAAGGATGAAAGAGCGAAAGGCTATGATGCCGGTTATGGTGGCCGTTACCAGAATACAGGTTATTTCTTGCGCAAATACTTGCCTCGTCCGGGTGGAAATGATGGTAATGTTGCCGACGGTGGTTTGAACTGGGATTACAATTTACATTTGTACCGTTATGCTGAAACTTTGTTGAATGCAGCTGAACTTGCTCTTGAAACTGGTGATGCGTCTTTTGCACAGGATTGTTTTGACAAAGTGCGTACACGTGCAGGATTGGATTCAAAAACCGTATCTTTGGATAATCTGATTGATGAGCGTCGTCTTGAATTTGTAGGTGAAGGTAAACGCTATTTTGATTTGGTACGTACTGGAAAAGCTGCTACAGTTCTTAAAGCCGGAGGTGGCGTTGTTCTGAAAAATAAAGAAACAATGGAATGGGGCGGACAGGCTATTCCCGAACGCGAAACATGGAATCCTAACAAGAAGTACATTCAGATACCTCAGGATGAAATAGAAGCTACTGCATCTAAAGGTGAGGAGTTTGCCATAAAGCAGAATCCTAAATAAGATTTGCTGTTAGTCATTAGAACTGACAGTAGATGTTGTTGGAAACGTTGAGTAAAATAAAAAAAACAAAGAGGTGTTTCTCATATTGCATTGGAAAGATAAAAATATGAGGAACGCCTTTTTGTTTATATTTGTGTTGAATTATACTATTTGTTTTATTTTGAACTGGAGTAGTCGTTTGGATAATAATGGCGGTGTAGACGATTTGGTTCTTTCCAGACTCATCGGGATTGATGACTGGTATTGGATAGAATATCGGTCTGCTAAAAGCTATGAATTATAAAGGGGGGAAGGATGTGCGTTGTCTTAGCGATTGCTGGAGTTTCATCCTTTCCCTTTTTCTCTACTTATATTGTAAAAATATATATATGAAATACTATTGTTTGTTATCTATTCTTCTGTTTTCGTTGATTGTTCGTGGCAGTAGCGGTGACAAGGAACCGATTGCTGTGACTACTTTAACTAATGATATAAAGACTTCTCGTACGGGTACAGTTGAGGTAGTGGCAGGTGCAGAAAAAGTAACTATAACAGTTGTTCAAGAATTAGCTGAGGATTGGGATGTCAATGCCCCTGAGGGGTATCAGTTAGTTTGGCAGGACGAATTCAATGAAGGCACTACACTGGGTGATGACTGGATTCATGAAGTGCAGAAATCCGGTTGGGTAAATAATGAATTGCAGAACTATATCGCTGGTTCGATAGACGGAAAGCGTGTGACAGAACTTGTGGACGGTAAACTGAACATCAACTGCTTCAAAGGCAGCGATGGTAAGATTTACTCCGGACGTGTGTATGCTAAAGCAAACTCCGGTTGGAAGTACGGTTATTTTGAAGCTCGCATTCTCTTGCCCAAAGGCAAAGGTACGTGGCCCGCTTTCTGGATGATGCCGGTAGGGAACGACTGGAATACCAACCCTTGGCCCATGTGTGGCGAGATAGACATCATGGAGGAAGTGGGAGTTGTACCCAATGAAGTCTCTTCGTCTATCCATACGCAAGACTATAATCATACTAAAGGTACGCAGAAGACACACGCCATGACCATAGACCGGGCAGAAGGAGAATATAATGTCTACGCCTTGGAGTGGACGGAAGATGCCATCACTACCTATGTGGATGGCAAGGTACAGTTGGCGGTCACCAAGCAACAACTGGGTTCCGACCATAATCAGTGGCCTTTCCATTATGCTTTCTATCCCATTCTGAACTTGGCTTGGGGAGGTGACTGGGGTGGAATGAACGGTGTGGACGAGTCTGCTCTACCGGTGACGATGAAAGTGGACTATGTACGCGTGTTTCAGAAAAAGTAGAACTGTTTTATTTAAATGAAATTTGAATATGAAAGCTAACTGCTTTTTTACTTATAACATAGATACCTTATGCTTTAGGGCAATTGATAATGAAAAAAGAAAAAATATTTATTTTTATCTGTGTGGTTTTGTTTTCTGCCTGTTCTTCTTCTTCTCTAGACGGTATTGCGATAGAGAAAGCGGCAGACGGTTATAAACTTTCCATCAACGGAAGAGAAACTTATATTAAAGGCGTAGGTGGCACATATCGGTTGGACGTTGCAGCTCAGAGTGGTGCCAATGCCTTCAGAACGTGGGGAGGCAATGTTGAGGAGATAAAGAAGAATCTGGCATTGGCTTCGGAGCACAATATGTACGTGATGCAGGGGATCGGCATGACTAAAGATTCCATTCGCTATTACGATGATGAATATAAGAACAAGATGCGTGAGGAAGTCCGCGTACTGGCAGAAACGTTCAAGAATGATACGAGTTTGCTGGCTTGGGGCATTGGCAACGAAATAGAGTTGGGAAATGCCAATATAGCTGCTGCATGGGAGTTCGTGGAAGAACTGGCGCAACTGATTAAGTCGATAGACAAACGCCATTTGGTTGCTACAGTGATTTCCTACAATCCGTCGGCATTGGACTCTGTGGCAAAATATGCCCCGTCTCTCGATTATGTAGGCATCAATGTATATGGCCCGATGGGAGAGGTGCAGGCTGTTGTTGACCGGTCGGACTACAAAGGTGCATTTATGATTACCGAGTGGGGACCGACCGGTTGGTGGGAAACAGCTTCTACCGAGTGGAAAGCACCCATAGAGCAGACCAGTGAAGAAAAACGGCAGGTGTACGAAGAGCGTTATACGCAATATATTTCTGCCAATCCCCGTTGCTTGGGCTCTTTTGTATTCTTGTGGGGACAAAAAGAAGAACGTACGCCTACCTGGTTCAGTATGTTTGTAGAAGACACGGTGGATATGCTGCCTCTGAAAGGAGAAAAGACTCCTATGGTGGAGGCTATGCAAAGAGTGTGGACCGGCAAGGAATTGGATGAAACGGCTCCGATAGTTCGTGGCATGACTATCGATGGTAAAAGTGCCATTGATAATGTCCGTATCAAAGCTGGTACTTTATTTAAAGCGGAGGTTTCCGTCACAGATAAGGAGAACGATTCTTTGACTTATGTGTGGGAAGTACTGAAAGAGGCTACAGTCTTGGGCTTTGGAGGTTCTTATGAACCGCGTCCGGAAAGAGTCGGTGAGGTGGCTATGTCAGATAAAAATGTGTATGAGACTGCAATTAAAGTTCCCGGAGAATATCGTTTGTACGTATATGTACTTGATAATACGGGCTTTGTCTCAACAGCAAATATTCCATTTCAAGTAATAGATTAAAGATGAAAACAATGAAAATGCTCTCTGCTTGTTTGTTGCTGCTTCCTTTTATATCTTGTACTCAAGTGCAGGATATAAAAAATGATGCAGTCATCGAGCAGAAAATAGAAACGCTGTTGTCCAGTATGACATTGGAGGAAAAAATTGGGCAGATGAACCAGATTTCTTCTTATGGCAACATAGAGGATATGAGCGGATTGATAAAGAAAGGTGAAGTCGGGTCTATCCTGAATGAAGTAGATCCGGTGCGTGTCAATGCCTTGCAGCGTGTGGCAATGGAGGAGTCCCGCTTGGGCATCCCCTTGCTGATGGCGCGTGATGTGATCCACGGTTTCAAGACCATATTCCCTATTCCCTTGGGACAAGCGGCATCTTTCAACCCGCAGGTGGCTAAGGATGGTGCACGGGTAGCGGCTGTGGAGGCTTCTGCCGTGGGTATCCGCTGGACATTTGCGCCGATGATAGATGTGGCTCGCGATCCCCGTTGGGGGCGTATGGCCGAAGGATGTGGCGAAGATACTTATTTGACTTCAGTGATGGGTGTTGCTATGGTTGAAGGTTTCCAGGGAGATTCGCTGAACAGTCCGACTTCCATAGCCGCATGTCCTAAACATTTTGTAGGTTATGGTGCTGCCGAGGGCGGGCGTGATTATAATTCCACTTTCATTCCGGAGCGTCGTTTGAGAAATGTATACCTTCCTCCTTTTGAAGCTGTGGCCAAGGCAGGGGCAGCCACTTTCATGACTTCGTTCAATGACAATGACGGAGCACCGTCTACCGGAAACACTTTTATTTTGAAAGATGTGCTTCGTGGTGAATGGGGATTTGATGGAATAGTAGTGTCAGACTGGGCTTCGGTAGCCGAAATGATGGCACATGGCTTTGCTGCCGATTCTAAAGAGGCAGCAATGAAGGCGGTGAATGCTGGTGTGGATATGGAGATGGTCAGCTATACGTTTGTCAAGGAATTGCCGGAATTGATAAAAGAAGGTAAGGTCAAGAAGTCTGCTATAGACGATGCCGTGCGGAATATTCTGCGTATCAAATTCCGGTTGGGACTGTTTGATAATCCTTATGTGGATGAGAAACGGATAGAGGAACTTTATGCTCCTTCTCATCTGGAGGCTGCCAAGCAAGCTGCTGTGGAATCGGCCATCTTGTTGAAGAACGAAAAGGAGACATTGCCTTTGCAATCTTCGGTAAAGACGGTTGCTGTGGTAGGTCCGATGGCAAATGCACCTTATGACCAATTGGGTACCTGGATATTTGATGGTGACAAGACAAAAACCGTGACACCGTTGAAGGCTATCAAGGAACTGGTGGGGGACAAAGTGCAGGTGATATACGAGCCGGGTCTGACTTATAGCCGTGACAAGAATATGGCAGGTGTTGCCAAAGCCGCTGCTGCCGCTGCACGTGCTGATGTTATTTTGGCGTTTGTAGGCGAAGAGGCTATTCTTTCAGGAGAGGCGCATTGCCTGGCCGACCTGAACCTGCAAGGTGCGCAAAGCGAACTGATTGCCGCTTTGGCGAAAACAGGAAAACCGGTGGTTACTGTCGTAATGGCAGGGCGTCCGTTGACCATAGGAAAGGAAGTCGAACTCTCGTCAGCTGTACTTTATTCGTTCCATCCCGGAACCATGGGAGGACCGGCATTGGCCGACTTGCTGTGGGGTAAGGCTGTGCCAAGTGGCAAGACTCCGGTGACTTTCCCGAAGATGGTAGGACAGATACCGGTTTATTATGCTCATAACAGTTCCGGACGTCCGGCTACGCGGAATGAGGTTTTGCTGAATGACATTCCGTTGGAAGCGGGGCAGACTTCGTTGGGATGTACTTCTTTCTATATGGATGCAG
>OHJC01001077.1_pt1 | contig 12668 bp, 9 predicted proteins | sample 1568461 | NCBI WGS metagenome assembly OHJC01 (sample SAMEA3879535, study PRJEB24766) | human gut metagenome | biome: human-associated habitat; feature: feces | place: USA | collected 1985/1987 | reverse complement strand
GGCGTACAGGAATCCCGCCAGCAGGGAGCCGATGATGCTGCCGAGGGATTTGGTCGCGTTGTAGAAGCCCATGACCAGATTCTTTTGAGCGGGGTCTGCCCGCGTGGCCACCATGTCCTGCAAAACGGGGACGCTGACGGAATACCCGGCGTACAGCGCGATGCCGCAGGAGAGGAAAACGGAAATCTGCGGCGCGAAGACAGTCCCCAGCGAGGCCAGCGTGCAGACGGCCACCAGCACCACCGTGGATTTTCCGGTGTCGGCCTTGCGGATGATCCACAGGCACAGCGTCATGTTGAACAGGAAGGAGATGAAGCCCACCACGGCCTTGATGATGCCGTTATAGGCGGAGGTCAGCCCCAGCTGGTCTTTCAGATAGTAGTTGAACACCTGATCGAAGCAGGTATTTCCCAGATTGATGAGAATATTCACCAGAAACAGAAGGACAAAGGCGGTATTCATGAAATATTTGCCGTCCCGGAAGGAGTCGAAGGGGTTGCTTTTGGCGGCCAGCTCTTTGATGGACACCTTTTCGGTGCGCTCTGCGTCCGGCACACAGCACAGCCGGAACATGATGCCGCAGACGAACAAAGTAGCTGCTTGCAGCAGGAAGGTGGCGCGGATGGAAAATTCCCCAACCACGCCGCCGATCAGGTAGCCGAAGGCGCCGAACACGGAATGGAGGGTAGCGCTGTAGGTCAGGTACTTTGCCATGTCCTTAGGCTCCGCGACGTTGACCACATAGGTCAGCATACTGACGAACACGCCGCCGATGAACACGCCTGCCAGAAGCCGCACAAAGAGAATGCCCGCCTGCGTGGTGGAATAGGCGAACCCCAGCTGCGCCAGCGCGTAGCCGACGCAGCAGATGAGCAGGGACTGGCGGGAGGAAATGAACCGGTTGATATTGCCCCAGGAGGGGGACAGGGCGAAATTGGCGATCATCATGACCGCCAGCATCAGCCCGAACATATAGTCCGGCAGACCCAGCTCCTGAATGATGGTGGGCGTTACGGGGTGCGCGAAATTGGACGCAAGGTGGAACAGCGCCATGGCCACGAAAAACAGAAGAAAGCGGGTTTTATATTTCATAAATACGGCCCCAATCGGTCATTCCAGCGTGATGGTCATTTCATTGCGGTAGGTTTCGCCTGCGGGCAGGTGGATCATGTGCGCCTGCTTGGCGAAGTCCTCCACGAAGGCGCTGTGAGAGGGGAGACTCACCCACGGCTCAATGCAGACGTAGGGGGCATCGGTTTTGGGCGCGTGCCACAATCCGACGAAGGGCATATCCGGGAAGGACACCGTGACGCTGCGGGAAGACTTGCCAGAGCGCAGGGTCAATTCGCGGCTGACATTGCCCAGCACTACCGCGTCCAGATCGAACAGCGCATGGGTCAGAGGGATCGTGCGGCCGTTTTTCAGAGGATAGGGAGATTCGGTGCCGGCAAGCCGGTAATTGGCGGGGTCCATATCCACGCGCACGGGCTGGCATGGCTCGGCAAAGTCCAGCTCCCAGTCCTCAAAGGAACCCTCGCCGTTCAGGGGAACATTGAAGCCGGGGTGCCCGCCGATGCCGAAGTACATCTCCCGGGAATCCCGGTTTTCCACCAGACAGGTCTTGCGGATCTGATTTCCCCGGAGGGTGTAGCATACGTGGAAGGTAAAATGGAAGGGGTACATGGAAAGGGTCTTCTCGTTGCTTCTCAGGGTGAAGCGGATGGAAGAGTCGGTTTGTTCGGTCACGGCAAAGTCCGTGCCGATGCAGAAGCCGTGGATGGTCATGGGGTAGGTCTTCCCGTCCAGCAGGTACTGCCCGTCGGTCAGGCGGCCGACGTAGGGGAACAGGTTGGCGTCCCGCCGCGCCCAGTATCTGGCGTTGCCCTGCCAGAGGTATTCGGCGCCGTCCTTGACGATGCTGTGCAGAACGGCACCGCAGGCGTCGAGGGCTACGGTCAGGGTGTCGTTGTGAAGAGTGTACAGGTTCATAAAATGTCCTCCTGAAAAGTGATGGGATTTGTGTAACCAGTATAGCGTGAAAGGCTGCACTTTGCAAGATTTTGTGAAAAGTATGAAAAAATGCGTAAGAAAGGTATATGTGGGTCGGCGGCATTTTTGATTATACTGTAGGCAGGAAACAAAATAACAGGAGGGAATGAAATGAAGAAATGGAACGTGGCCATCATCGGACTGGGGTTTGTGGGAAAGCTCCATTATGACGCTCTGCGGCGGCTGCCCAATGTCCATGTGCGCACCATTGTGGTACACAAGGCACAGGACATTCCGCTGGTGAAGGAAAACTATGACGCGGACGTGGTGACGGACTGCTGGCAGGAGGCTGTGGCGGACCCGCAGATTCAGGTGATCCATAACTGCACGCCCAACGCCCGCCATGACGAGATCAATCTGGCGGCCATCGGGGCAGGGAAGCACCTGTACGCGGAAAAGCCCATGAGCCTGACCACCGCCGGGGCGGAGGAAGTGCTGGCGGCGGCAAAGGTCGCCGGAATTGCCCATGCCATCAATTACCAGTGCCGGATGAACGGTGCGGTGCTGGAAATGCGGGCGCGGCTTCAGCGGGGACAGGCAGGCCGGCCGCTGTACGTGGGAGGACAGTATTTGCAGGAGTCCGTGGCGCGGAAGACCGACTACACCCCCCGTCGGATTCCGGAGACCTCGCCCGCCCGTGCGCTGCTGGACATCGGCGTTCACTGGGCGGATACGGCGGGCTTTGTGATGGGCTGCCCCATTTCCAAGGTGTACGCGAAAATGTACACCCACCATCCCATCCGTATTGACCCGGAAACGGGGCGGGAGATCGTGGTGCGCAGCGACGACACCACCTCCGTCATGGTGGAGTTTGCCGACGGAACCCCCGGCAGCGCTCTGTTCTCCAAATGTATGCTGGGACACAAGAACGACCTGCGGGTTTCCGTCAGCGGGGATGAAAAGGAGTTTCGTGGATATCCATGTCCACGGCGGCGGCGACTCGGACTTTATGGATGAGGACGCTTCGGCGTTCCCAACCATTGCGAAAGCCCACTGCGCCCACGGCACCACCGCCCTGTGCCCCACCACCATGACCTGCGCGGATTCATTGCTGGAAAAGACCATCGACCTGTTTCTGGAAGCGGACAAGGAGCCGGAAAACGGTGCGGAGCTGCTGGGACTGCATCTGGAGGGCCCCTATTTCTCCGCTGCCTCCAAGGGCGCACAGCCCATTGGGGAGCAGCGTATCCCTGAGCGGGAGGATCTGGAGCGGATACTGCGGCGGGCGAAGGGAAGCATCCTGCGCTGGGACGCCGCGCCGGAGCTGCCGAATATGGAGCTGTTTGCCAAAGTCATGGCGGAGAACGGGGTGCTTGCCTCTCTGGCGCACAGTGCGGCGACCGCGCCGGAGGCATTGCGGGCCTTTGACTGGGGATTTTCCCATGTGACGCATGGATAAACAGATGACGATTTCCGCATTCAGTGACGAACTGGCACAGGTGCGGACGAAGAAAAAAGAATTTCTCAGTCAGATTGAACGGATCGTCCCGTGGGGAGAATGGCTTGCCCTGATTCAGCCGTGCTACTATAAAGGAGAGCGCGGCAACAAACCCTATCCGTTGGAGATCATGCTCCGACTGTATCTGCTGCAAAACCTCTATGACCTGAGTGACGAGGCAACAGTGGCAGAGGCAATCGACAGCCGCGCATTTTCAGATTTCTGCGGCGTTGATTCCAGCAATCAGGTTCCGGACGGGGATACTCTCGGCCGATTCCGGAATCTGCTTATCCGGAACGGACTGCAGGAAAAGCTGTTCGCTCAGGTGGTAACAGCACTCATGGAACGTGGCCTCATTCTGAAGAAGGGTACCATTGTGGATTCCACCATCATTTCTGCTCCATCTTCCACTAAGAACAAGGAGAAAAAGCGAGATCCGGATGCCCATCAGGTCAAAAAGGGAAACACTTGGCACTTTGGATATAAGGCACATATCGGCGTAGACAAGGACAGCGGACTGGTTCATACAGTGGAAGCCACAGCGGCAAATGTCCACGACGTTGCGGAAGTGCCGAAATTGCTGACGGGAGAGGAAGAAGCGGTCTATGGAGACAGCGGTTATCTCGGCGCAGGTAAACGTGAAGATGCCGTAGTCCGTAACAAATCAGGCAGGAAAATCAAGTACAAGATCAATCGTCGTCCATCGCAGATGAAGAAACTGAGCAAAAGCGGGAAGTACGCAGCAAAGAAAGCGGAACGGGTGAAATCTTCTGTCCGGGCAAAAGTGGAGCATGTATTCGGTGTCGTCAAGAAGCAGCTGCGCTTCCGAAAAACACGATACCGAGGGCTTGAAAAGCAGCAAGCCAAATTCAATATCATGTTTGCACTGGCAAATCTGATTCTGGCTGACAGACCCTGTCTGGCAGCTTGAGTCAGTGCGCCTTTGCGGGCAAAAATTCAGAGGTTATCCACAGTTTTTATTTGGCACCTATTGTATAATGCGGATTTTGGTATTTATGCGGTGTTGCCTAAAAAATACGTTTGCGGATGCCGACAAATTCTGTTATAATACTACAAAAAGGAGGGCGTGCCGTTTTGACTGCCAAAAAAAGGAAATTCTGGAACATTCCGCCGGAAGAAGAACAGACGGGACTGCTCCTGTGGTTTCAGATTTTACAGAAGCATTATCTGAAGCTGTTCGGCGCAAATGCCATAGCGGTTCTCAGTCTGCTGCCCTGCGCCTACTTTGTTTATCTGCTGGTGCAGACCGGCGATATTGTTTTCTGGGGACTGGGGCTGGCCCTTTTTGTGCTGGCGTCCCCCTGTCAGACCGGACTGCACAGTGTCTGCGTGCGGCTGGTTCACAGAATGCCGGTGTGGGTGAAGGACGAATTCATCAATGCGTGGAAGCAGGAGTGGAAGCCCTCCATGCTCCTCGGTCTGCTCCTCGGCGTGCTGTGGTCGGTGCTGGCCTACGGGGCGTATATGGTGGTCGCGGTGGACGGCGGCATGTCTGTGGGATATCTTCTGATGATGCTGCTTGCGGCGTATTTCCTGACGGGGCTTACCCTGTTCGGCTATCAGCAGATCGCCATGCTGGAGCTGCCCTTTGGCACACAGCTGAAAAACGCGGCGCTTCTGATTTTCGCCGGGAAACTGCGCGCCTTCTTTGCCATCGCGGTGTGGGTCGGAATGCTTCTGGTTCCCGTGATCTACTACGGTCTGGCGGCGTACATATTGCTGGCGGGCTGGGTGGCCATCGGGGTCATGACGGCGAATGTCATTTTCGCGCCGGTGTTTTCCCGACTGTTTCTGACGGGAGAGCCGGAATGAAGAAGAAACTGGAACACATCTGGTACTATTACAAGTGGTATATTCTGGCCGCCGCGCTGGTGCTTCTGGTCGCGGCGAATTTCGTAGGAGAGTTGGGGCAGCGGCGTCAGCCGGACGGCGTGGTCAGCATTGTGACCACCTCTCAGGTGCCGGAGGAAACGGTCGAGAAGATAAGGACGCTGTTTGAGACCCTTTGGGGAGACCGGAACCAGGACGGCGTTACGGACGTGGAAGTGAATGTGTACGCCTATGACGGAATAGGCTATTCCGGCGGCAGCGCGGACGATTATGCCGCCGCGGCCGTGCATCTGGCCTCGGAGATTCAGGCAGGGACTACGGATCTGTTTCTTTCGGATGCGGAAGAACTGATGCGGCAGGCAGAGCGCCTGCAATACTATGGCGCGTTCCGGGAGTATGACGCGCTGCACCGACTGGACTGCGCCGAGCTGGAAGATTTCGGTGTCTATGCCTTCCCGGAAAAGGCGGCGCTGCTGGACATGCTTCGTTAAGAAAAACCAACGGATGAGGAAGATGAGATAATGAGCTATCGTGTTTTGTTGATCGACGACAATCAGCTGGCGCTGGAATCCATGGAAAAGACCATCCCCTGGGCGGAGCATGATCTGGAGCTTGTGGGGTGCGCGTCCAATGGCATTCAGGGCTGCCAGATGATCCGCTCCCTCCATCCGGACATCCTCATCAGCGATATCCAGATGCCGGAGATGGACGGCCTGACCATGCTGGAGCAGATGAAAAATGAACTGGCCAATTCCAGAGTCATTTTCATTACCGCCTATGACAAAATCGAGTACGCGGCCAGAGCCATCCGCCTGTCTGCCTTTGATTTTCTGATGAAGCCTGTGAAAAATGAAGACCTGATCCAGTCTCTTGACCGGGCGGTGCAGAGTATGGACCGGGAGAACAGCAAGATCGAAAAGCAGGCGAAGGAGCAGACAATCCTCCGGCGCGCCCGGTTCCTGTCCGCCCTGACCGCCGGCTCCATGGAGGACATCGCCCACGCTTTTTCCGGTTTTGTGACCGGTATTCCCCGGAATTACTTTTTCATGATCGCGGAAACGGAGAGCCATGTCACGGAGCCGATCTCCCGGATGGAGTTTATGACGTTTCCGGAAAATGTGGAGATACTCAATGCGGTACTCAATCACCAGCTGGTCATGCTCTGCGCGATGACAGGGGAGAGCGGCCACTGGCAGAGCACGGCCAGAAGCATTGCCGCGACATTGCAGGAGAATTTCCTTGGACTGACCGTGGCCGTCAGCAACCTGTACAGCCGCCCGGAGGATTTTTACGTCGCCTATCAGGAGTGCCGCTGTGCGCTGCTGCGCCATGACATCAATGGAAGAACGGCGAGGGTGGAGTTTGCCTACGACTTGGAAGGCGACGCGCTGAAGCATACCCGGATCGAGGAGCTGGATCAGGTCTGCGAGAAGATCGCCCAGCACATTACCGACATCGACCCGGAACGGCTGTGGAGCATGATCCTGAAAAAGAGCGGCGGAAATATCCGCATTATCCGAACCACATTGTGGCTGCTGTGTACCAAGGTGATCCGCAGCAAGCTGGAACAGCATCAGTGGACGGAAGAAGCGGACATGATCGTCTACGACATCACCAAGATCACCCGGGAGCAGGAGGCCAGAGACTGGCTTCTCCGGTTTCTGGAGGAAGCCAACAGAAATACGTCGGGCCAGAACCACCGCTCCAATCTGGTTCGCAACGTGCTGGAATATATCCGCGGACACATCACCGACGGACTGGTGCTGGAAGAGGTGGCAAAGAAGTTCTACGTATCGCCCAACTATCTTTCCTGCATCATTCACAAGGAGACAGGCAAGACCTACCGTCAGCATGTGATCGAGGCGAAAATGACCGTGGCCAAGCAGATGCTGAACGATACCCGTATGCGGGTGGAGGACGTGGCCTACGCCGTGGGATATGAAAATTACATCAGCTTCTACAACGTTTTCAAACGAATTGAGCATATGAGTCCGTCGGAGTATCGTTTTCAGAAATGGAACGGAGAACAGCTATGATTCAGGCGTGGAAGGATCTGCGTTTTTCTGCCAAGCTGACCCTGATCTTCTTTCTGGTGCTGTCGCTGACCATCGGCGTGATCACGATTCGGCAGAGCTATTCCTCCTTCCGCCTTCTGGAAGAAAAAAGTCTGGAGGATATGGAAAATCTGGCAGAGCAGGTAATTTTGAACTTTACCCAGACCCTTGAGGATATAGAGAACAGCTGCTATGTCGCCATGATCTCCCGTGAGGTGCCGAAAAATATGAGCGGCAGCGCGACCTATGCCGTTCAGAAATATACTCTCGCGACCATGATCAGCAGCGCGACCTCCTATGATTACATCATGACGCGGAATTCTCAGAGGCAGCTGATCAGTACGGACTTCCGCAATGATATGCCCACTGAGCAGCGCAGTCAGATCGAGGCGGACTGCCGCACCATTCTGGAAGAACATCAGGAAAATACGTTGGGTTCCTGTCAATGGATCCGCATGGACAGCGGCCATGTGTATTTGCTGCGGGATGTTTACGACACCCAGCCCCTGCGGCATATGGGTGTTATTGTGCTGCACATGCGCCAGCCATTTTTCGCGGCGAGCAGCGCTTCGGAGAATACCGGCTTCCTGTTTCTGGATAAGAACGGGGATTTCCTGACCTATACCGGCACGGAGCTGCCGGAGGGAATGACGGATGAAGTGATAGCGGACGCGCAGGCCGGGACCCTTCCCAGCAAGAATAACTGGTCGGGTGGCGAGTATTTTGCGGTGTCAGTGGCGGGCAGCCAGTGGTCGGTCATTGTGATCTGCTCTACCCAATCTTATCGAACCGGCTGCCGCCAGATCATGCAGAACGGCATCGTACTGGGCGCGCTGGGACTTCTGGCGGGCATGGCTCTGGTGTATATCCTGACAAGATCCGTGCTGAAGAAGCTGGGCGAGATCAAGAAATCCATGAAGGAGGTTGCCAACGGCAATTTTGATTCCCGCATTGAGGTGACGGATGCCGACGATATCAGTCAGCTGGCCCTTGCCTTCAACGACATGAGCCAGAGAATCTCAGAGCTGATGGCGGAGCTGGTGGAAAAGGAGCGGATGCGGAGCAACGCGGAATTGCAGGTTCTGGAATACAAATACCGCGCGCTGGAGACCCAGATCAGACCCCACTTCATTTACAACGCGCTGGAAGTGATCAGCTCCATGGCGAAAATCAAGGGAGAAACGGAAATGATCGACATCGTTCAGACGATCAGCCGGTATTTCCGCAACATCACCCAAAGCACCACCGACCAGTTTATTACAGTCCAGCAGGAATTCGACCGGCTGCAGGACTATACCCGCATTTATCAGTTCATGCACGGCGACCATCTGAAAACCGTTTTCTCCGCCAGGGAGACGGCGCGCAATGCCATGATCCCCACCATGATTTTACAGCCGGTGGTGGAGAATTCCCTGAAATACGGTCTGCGGTCTCAGGAGGAGGACTCTGAGATCCGGGTGCACGCCTACACGCAGGACGGAAAGCTGCTCATTACCATCCGGGACAACGGAAAAGGGCTGACGCAGGAGCAGATGGAAAAGCTGGAGAAGGGCGAGACTGCGGAAAGCAGCAGCTCCGGCATCGGCATGGCGAACGTCCGCCAGCGCCTGAAGCTGATCTACGGGGACAAGAGCAGCATTTCCTTCCGGAACCGCACCGCCGGCGGCGTGAAGGTCACGATCGAAATTCCCTTCACCTATTCAGAGCCGGACAGTCTGTGGGAGCTGGAGCAGATGGACGACTGGAGCGACTTGGACGAGTTGTGGTGATAGAGCTGCATATATACCAAATCAGATGCTTTCAGGAAAAAGCGTAAGTTTGGTGAATGGTGTAAAAAAGCTTTGGTAGTATAATATAATAACAGGCGTGAAAAAATAAACTTTTTCGTATATTATGGAGGTTTCGCCATGCTAAACTATCATGTCAAGGTCGGCCTGGTTCCCATTCGCAGAGACGTTACGCCCCGCCCCGGTATCTTTAACTGGGAAAAGGCGGAGGAGCGCTGCGCCGCAGCGGTAGCCTATATCGAGGAGCATTTCACTTCCGAGAACGTTTCCTTCGTGGATCTGAAGGGAATCAACGCCGTGGATGTTCTCTACAGCGACAAGGACGTGGACGCCGTTATCGAGCGTTTTCAGGCGGAGAAGGTGGACGCGGTATTCCTGATCAACGGCAATTTCGGCAATGAGGAAGTGGCCGGCGCGGTCGCCAAAGCCATCGGCAAGCCCGTGCTCCTGTGGGGCCCTCAGGACACCGTGTTTGAGGCGGACGGCACCCGGTATACCGATTCCCAGTGTGGCCTGTTCGGCATGAGCCGTCAGCTGCAGAGAATGAACGTTCCCTTTACTTACATCGAAAACTGCCGTATTGAAGACCCGATTTTCACCGAGGGCTTCCTGCGGTTCGTGGGCGTGGCCTGCGCGGTGAAGAACTTTAAGGGTATGCGCGTGGCGCAGGTGGGTATGCGTCCCAAGCCCTTCTGCTCCGTGATCTTCAACGAGAGCGACCTGATGGACAAGTTCGACATCCATGTCATCCCCGTCAATCTGGCCGTGATTCAGGACAAGTATAACCGGATTCTGGAGACCCGGAAGGACGAGCTGGCCGAAGGTGTTGCCAAGCTGCGCCAGATGTACGAGATCGACGACCTGTCCGAGCCGGTGCTGGACAAGGTGTATGCTTTCGTGCTGCTGTATGAGGAAATTTTTGAAGAGTACAACGTGGCTGCCGTTTCCGCGGAGTGCTGGACTGCCATGCAGCTGATGGTGGGTGCTATGCCCTGCGCTGCCTATCCCTTGCTCGCGGACATGGGCTATATCATCGGCTGCGAGAGCGACATGCACGCGACCCTGACGCAGGTTGTGCTGAAGAGCCTGACTCTGGGACAGAAGAAGCCCTTCCTTGGCGAATTCACCACCCGTCACCCCAGCGATCGGAACGTGGAGCTGCTGTGGCACTGCGGCCCCTTTGCCTATTCCCTGAAAAAGCATGGTACCGGCGCGAAGATGGTCAACATGCGTCAGTGGATGCAGGTGGAGGACGGCCATTTCACCGTGGCGCGTATCGATCAGGATCACGGCAACTATTCCATTGCCGTCTGCGAGTGCGACAGCGCGGAAGGCCCCTACACCTTCGGCTCCTACATGTGGGGCAAGTTCAAGGATCTGCCCGGGGTGGAGCGCAAGCTCATCGAAGGCCCCTACATCCATCACATGTCCGAGATCGAGGGCAGCCTGACGGATTCCATCCGGGAATTCTGCAAGTACGTACCCGGTCTGACCTTTGACGGTCTCGATTAAGCGTAAAAACACCGCTGCTGAAAAGCGGCGGTGTTTCTCATATGGCAGCACCGCACAATTGCGTCTGCGAGTCTCAGCCGTCTTTTTGCCCCACTTCTGCAGTTCCGAAGATGGGGAATACATACAGTATTCCTCCATCTTCGGAACTTTGAATTGAGGCAAAAATCCTGTCTGAGACTTCTTGCCGAATTGCACGGTGTTGCCATGTGACAAAATATCCAAAACAGATACTGAAATTTCGTTACAATTATTCCCGTATCGACTTGCAAAATGATAGTTGCTGTGGTATAGTGATGCTGAGATTGTAATAGAGATTCTATTTGCATCTTTTAAACGCGGAAAAACTGAAATTTTATTACATAACAGGAGGAAGCATTATGATTTACGATCTGAAGAAGATTCTGGACATTGGTGAGGAGAACGGCTTCGCCGTACCCGCTTTCAATGTGTACAATCTGGAAACCGTTATGGGCGTTATGCAGGCAGCCGAGGAGACCGGCGCCCCCGTCATTTTCCAGATGTACAGCCGCCTGTTTGATTCCCAGATCGCCCAGTACGTCGCCCCCATCATCCGGGAGGCCATGAACAACATGAAGACCCCCGTGGCCTTCCATCTGGATCACGGCGCGGGTGTTCCCGAGGTTCTGCGGGCGTTCCGCTACGGCGCGACGGGCGTTATGATCGACGCTTCCAGAAAGCCGCTGGAGGAAAATATTGCGATTACCAAGGGCGTTGTGGAGATGGCCGCGGAAATGGGCATCGGCGTCGAGGGCGAGCTGGGCGAAGTCGGCAAGGCCGCCGAGGGCGTTTCCAAGGATTACACCAAGGTGGAGGATGCCGCGAAGTTCGTGAACGAGACCGGTCTGCGCGCTGGCTGTGGCGGTGGGCACTGCCCACGGTCATTACAAGCAGGCTCCCGTTCTGGCGCTGAAGCGGATCGAGGAGCTGCACGAGGGTCAGAAGGCTCATCTGGTGCTGCACGGCGGCTCCGGTGTTCCCGACGACCAGATCGCGGCGGCGGTCAAGGCCGGTATCCGCAAGATCAACTTCGGCACCGACGTCTGCTGCTCGCTGCTGGACGGCATCCGGGCGGTCGATCCCTCCATTCTGGCGCTGGATCTGTTCATGCAGGGTCCCACTGCCAGGGTGAAGGACTTCGCCGTCAGCAAAATCAAGCTTCTGGGAGCGGATAAATAATGGCAAGTGTAGTTGGCATCGGCGCTGCGGTCTTCGATATTCTGATGACCGTGGACGCCTTTCCCCGGGAGGATACCAAGCTCCGGGGGCTGGAAACCAAGTTCCAGTGCGGCGGCCCCTGTGCCACCGGACTGGTGGCCATCAGCAAGCTGGGGGAGTCCGCAAGCTATATGGGCACCGTGGGCGACGATATGTACGGCACCTTTGTAAAGGCCGAAATGGAGCGCTACGGGGTGGATACCTCCTGCATGAAGGTGAATCCCGGCCTGACCTTCCACAGTGTCGTTCTGCTGAACGTCAGCAACAGCAGCCGCACCTGCGTATGGAACCGGGGAGAGGCGGCGGCGCCTACGGTGGAGGACGTCGACCTGGACGTTCTGAAACAGGCAAAGTATCTGCATCTGGACGGCAACCAGCTGGACTGCGCCATTTTCGCGGCAAAAAAGGCCCATGAAATGGGCGTCACGGTCAGCATGGACGCGGGCGGCGCTTACCCGAACATTGAAAAGCTTCTGCCGCTGGTGGATGTGCTGATTCCCAGCGAGGAATTTTCCATGAAGGTCACTGGCTGCGCCACGGCCAAGGAAGCCGCTGCGGTATTGCAGGAGCGGTACCATCCCCAGATTCTGGTGATCACCCAGGGCAGCAAGGGCGGCTTTATCTGGGAGAACGGCAGGGAAGTCCGTTATCCCGTGTTCCCCGTGAAGGCGATCGACTCTAACGGCGCGGGAGACACCTTCCACGGCGCGTTTGTTGCGGCGCGGCTGAAGGGTATGGACG
>OHJC01001071.1_pt1 | contig 12743 bp, 8 predicted proteins | sample 1568461 | NCBI WGS metagenome assembly OHJC01 (sample SAMEA3879535, study PRJEB24766) | human gut metagenome | biome: human-associated habitat; feature: feces | place: USA | collected 1985/1987 | reverse complement strand
ATAAAGAAAACCGATGGCTTTAGCTGTTTCCCAGTTTACACCATCGGTTTTCTTAAGTCCAGTTAGTCCTTGAACAGTAACGTAAAAAATTAGCATTTTTAATATCATTTCACATATTTTTTATAAAGATAATTACTGTCAGACAGGGAAGAATGTGTTAATATAATAATATGAGTAATTATAAATCTTAACAAGAAAATTCGGAAAAAGGAGAGGTTTCTTATGCCAACAACATACGCACATTATAAATTCGGAAAAGAGGTGCTCAGCGCACTTCCAAGACCCCTTCAGAATTCTATAGAAGCGCATAGAGAGTTGTTTGATATTGGGTTACATGGACCGGATATCTTATTTTATTATAATGCATTAAAGAAAGATCCGGTGAATGAACAGGGGCATACACTTCATGAACAATTTGCCGATGAGTTTTTCCATCATGCTGTTGAAGTGATTGAGAAAGCAAAAGATCCGGCAGCGGCTCGTGCATATATTTATGGATTTATCTGTCATTTTGCTTTAGACAGTGAATGTCATCCTTATGTTGAAAAAATTATGCAGGTAGGAAGAGTTTCACACAATGAGATTGAGATGGAACTGGATCGAATGATGCTGACGGAAGATTATCATGATCCTTTGCGCTATCTGACAGCAAAGCACATTCAGCCGAAGATGGAGTATGCGGAAGTGATCGCACCATTTTTCAAAGATGTAACAGCCGAGCAGATCTATAAGGCATTAAAAGGGATGGTTTTTTATCATAAGCTGTTTCTGGCACCGACATCTGGAAAGCGAAAAGCGTTGTTTCTTGGGATGAAGGCAGTGGGGAAATACGATTCATTGCATGACATAGTGATGAGTGTAAAGCCAGATCCGTTATGTCAGAAATATTGTAAGGTTTTAAAACGGCAATATTCAGGTGCAGTGCCGTTAGCTGCGAGTCTGATCGTACAGTATCAGAAGAAATTATTCCAGGATACACCGCTTCCGGAACGTTTTCATGAGACATTCGGTGCAGGAGAAGAGTGGGAGAAACTGCGCCTGTAGAGAATCGAAGAAAAGAGTAACAGACTGCTTGCCAGGAGAGATGCAGAAGAAGAGAAAAAGAGTCAGGAGAATGTAGATGAAGGAATTCGTTAAAGTGCAGGATATCACGAAAACTTATAAAATGGGTGAAGTTGAGATTCATGCAGTGGATCACATCAGCTTTTCGATTGAGCAGGGAGAACTTGTTGTAATCGTTGGACCAAGTGGTGCAGGTAAGACAACTGTGCTTAATATTCTCGGCGGAATGGATACAGCAACAAGCGGGAAGCTGTATGTAGATGGAAAAGATATTACAGCTTATAATTCCAAACAGCTGACAGGATACCGCAGAGATGACATCGGATTTGTTTTTCAGTTTTATAATCTTGTGCCGAATCTGACCGCATTGGAAAATGTTGAGCTTGCGTTGCAGATCAGTAAGGATCCGTTGGATGCACAGGCAGTTTTGGAGGAAGTTGGTCTGGGGGAACGGAAGAATAATTTTCCGGCACAGCTTTCCGGCGGTGAGCAGCAGCGAGTTTCAATCGCGAGAGCATTAGCGAAGAACCCAAAGCTTTTGCTTTGTGATGAGCCAACAGGTGCATTGGATTACAATACAGGAAAATCAATTTTGAAATTACTTCAGAATATGTGTAGAGAAAAGGGAATGACAGTTATTATCATTACACATAATCAGGCACTTGCGCCGATGGCAGATCGATTGATTCATATAAAAAATGGACAGGTAGCAAGAATGGAATCTAATGAGAATCCGACTTCGATTGATGAAATTGAATGGTAGGGGATGTGGATGAAGAAAGCATTACGAAAAAACTTTTATATGGAGATCCGTCATAGCCTTGGACGTTTTTTATCCATTTTCTTTATTGTTGCGATAGGATGTGCATTCTTTTCCGGAATTCGTGCATCAGAGCCGGATATGAGATATTCAGGAGATGCATATTTCGATGAGAAGAACCTGATGGATATTCAGGTAATGAGTACAATGGGACTGACAGAAGATGATCTGGATGCAATTCGTGCTGTGGATGGTGTATTGGATGCAGAAGGAAGCTATGCAACAGATGTACTTTGTACGATTCGGGGAAACCAGGTAGCAGTTCATGTTATGGCGCTCCAGGATAAGATGAATCAAGTTCAGTTAGAAGATGGCAGGCTTCCGGAAAAGGAAAATGAATGTGTAATAGATGCAGATTATCTGGATGGAAAGAATCTGAAGATTGGGGATAAGATCACATTATCGAGTGGGACTTCGGATTCTTTGGAAGATACACTCAAGACAGATACATTTACCATTATTGGTACGGTCAGCAGTCCGGAGTATATTGCATTTCACAGAGGCAGTACAACAATCGGAAATGGAAGTGTCAGTGCTTTTCTTTGCGTTCCGGAGAAAGCATTTTCATTAGATGTGTATACAGAGATTACAGTGCAGGTTGAAGGTGCAAAGGAAGCAACTGCATTTACGAAAGAATATGAAGAACATGTGGATTCTGTGCTGAAAAAGGTTCAGGCAATTAAAGCGGAAAGAGAACAGGCCAGATATGATGAGATTGTTTCGACAGCGCAGGAAAAAGTGGATGAAGCACAAGAAGAGTTAGCTCAGGCAGAGCAGGATCTGGCGGATGGAAAAGAAGAGGCGGAAGAAGAACTTGCAAGTGCAAGAGAGAAACTTGATGCAGTGCAGAAAGAACTTGAACGAGGAAGAAATCAGCTGGCAGCTTCGAAGCTTGAACTGGAGCAGTCGAGAAATCTTCTGATATCAAAGCAAAAGGAGCTGAATCAGTCCAAAGCACAAGTTGAGCAGGGAGCACAGGAACTTAGCGAAAAACAGATTGCACTTACAACATTAAGAAATCAGCTGGCGCAACTGAAAGAGCAGGAAGAAAGTCTGGAAGATCAGAGACAAGAACTTTTAGCGCAACAGACACAGATGCAGCAAAAGAAAGATGAGCTTCTGAAAGCAAAGGAAGAATTGCAGCAACAGGCAGAAGACTATCAGTCTGCGTATCAGCAGATTTATCAGCCGTTGAAAAAGTCTTATGAAGAACTAAATACACAGTATGAACTTCTTTTACAGAACTATGAGGCACTGAAAGAAGAATATGACCGGAAACAGGAAGCAGGAGAAGAAGATCCGGAATTAAAAGCTCAGTTAGAACAGTTGGAAGCTGAAAAAACAGCAATGGAAGAGAAGTTGACTGAATGGAAAGCAAATCTGGATAAAATGGAACAGGAGGCGAAAGCTGCCGAAGCGGAGATTCAGAAAAACCAGACAAAGATCGAAGCCGGATTGACGCAGATTAACGAAGGGCTTCCAGCAGTTGAAGCCGGGATAGCTCAGATTGAAGCGGGTATTCCGGTATTGCAGGATAATATACAGAAACTGACGGATGTGCTGACACAGGGAGATGCTGCAATCCTTACCGCAAGTCGGCAGATAGATCAGGCAAAGGCGCAGATTACATCCGGTCAGCAGCAGATTGACAGCGGATGGCAGCAGATCAGTGAGGGACAGAAGAAGATTGAGGAGGCACAGCAGCAGTTAAGCAGCGGAACAAAGGAGCTGGAAGACGGTTGGGCAGTGTATGAGGAAGGTCGTATAGAAGCTCAGAAGAAGATTGAAGATGGAGAGCGGCAGATTACAGAAGCAAGAGAAGAGCTTGCGAAAGCACAGCAGAAGATTGATGATCTTGAAAAGCCAAAGTGGTATGTTTATGATCGGAACAATCTGACAGAATACAGTGGATACGGAGATAATGCAGACCGTATGCGGGCAATCGGTAAAGTGTTCCCACTCATTTTCTTCCTTGTTGCAGCATTGATCAGTCTGACAACAATGACACGAATGGTAGAGGAGGAGAGAACGCAGATCGGTACTTTGAAGGCTCTCGGATATGGAAATGCTTCAATTGTTGGAAAATATCTCTGGTATGCGATCCTTGCGACATTAACCGGTGGTGTTTTCGGAATTCTGATTGGAGAAAAGATAATTCCATATATCATTATCACTGCATATAAGATCTTGTATCGTCATATGTATGATGTTGTGATCCCATATAATTTGTATTATGCTGTAACAGCATGTGCAGCGGCACTTGCATGTACAGTAATCGCAACACTGTTCTCCTGTATGAAAGAATTACGAGAGCAGGCAGCAGAATTGATGCGTCCGCCGACACCAAAACAGGGAAAACGAGTATTTCTGGAACGAGTTCCGTTTATCTGGAAAAATCTGAATTTCACGTGGAAATCAACCGTGCGCAATCTGGTGCGATATAAAAAACGCTTCTTCATGACAGTATTTGGAATTGGCGGTTGTATGGGCATGATGTTGTTTGGTTTTGGATTAAAAGATTCTATTTCAGCAATCGTTCCGCTTCAATACGAACAGATTCAGCTTTATGATGGAGACGTTATTTTAAAGGAAGATGTGACAGAAGAAGAGAGAAATGATGTCCAGAAAGAACTGGATGCGGATAAGAAGGTATCAGTGACTGCAGAAAATCTTTTGAAAAATATTGAGGTCAGTTCAGGAGAGTCTTCTCAGGAAGTTTATTTAGATGTACCAAAAGATGTGGAAGCATTCAAAAAGTTTGTCGTGATCCGGGATCGGAAGACAAAGGAAATTTATTCATTGGAGGATAAAGGAGCAATCCTGACTGAAAAAGCAGCGAAACTGCTGGAAGTCAATGTCGGTGATAAATTAACGATTGATACAGATGATGGAGAGAAAACAGTCTTGATCAGTGCAATCTGTGAGAACTATATGGGACATTATCTCTATATGACATCTGAAGTCTATGAAAAGACATTCGGTGAGGCTCCGGCCTATAATTCAATTTATTATAGAACTCAGGACCGTACAACAGAAGAGGCAAAGGATGTCGGCGAAAATGTAATGAAGTGTGATGGAACACTTAGCATCAGCTATACGACAAGCCTGAAAAAGCAGGTGGATCATATGCTGGAGAGTCTGGATATCGTGATTATTGTATTGATTATTTCTGCAGGAATGCTGGCATTTGTAGTGCTGTATAATCTGAATAATATTAACATTACAGAGCGCAAGAGAGAACTGGCAACATTAAAGGTACTTGGATTTTATGACAAGGAAGTTTCTTCTTATGTCTACAGAGAGAATATCCTGCTGACTTTGATTGGGGCACTGGCGGGATTGTTGATCGGAAAAATTCTGCACCGCTTTATTGTTGAGACAGTGGAGATTGATTCGGTTATGTTTGGACGAAATATCGATCCACCGAGTTTTCTGTATGCCTTTCTGCTGACAGTGGCCTTTTCTTTGTTTGTCAATGGAGTGATGTATTTTAAGTTAAAGAAGATTAACATGGTTGAATCACTCAAGAGTGTGGAATAAGACAGATTTGTCAGGAAATATAATAACGAACATAATAATGGATTGCAGAGAAGCTGCATGGAACATAGATACAATCGTGAAATGTTCCATGACAGCTTCTTTGTTGTTGCCGGCCGCATATAGCGTAAGCAGCAACCGCATGTAGCATGAACAGTAACTTTTTGTTAAAAAGCACTTGAAATATACCTGTAGGGGGTATATATTAATAATTAGAAAATATACCCCCTGGGGGTTATACAACAGGAGAAATACAATGGAAGAAAAGAAAGTCTGTCCGGGATGTTGTCACAAGACAAAGGATCGACCGGAAAAAGAATATAAAGATCTGATGAATCGTCTGAGTAGAATTGAAGGACAAGTCAGGGGAGTTCGAAGGATGGTTGAAGAAGGCGCGTATTGTCCGGATATTCTGATTCAGGTATCTGCGGTGAATGCGGCTCTGAATAGTTTCAATAAAGTGCTTTTGGCAAACCATATCCGGTCATGTGTGGCAGATGATATCCGGGATGGAAAAGATGAAACGATTGACGAGCTCGTGACGACACTTCAGAAATTGATGCGATAAAAGATCTGAAGAGAGATCTGGCACAAAAAGTCCGGATCACAACTTGAAGGAGGAGTAAGATGAAACAATATAATGTGACGGGAATGAGCTGTGCAGCCTGCAGTGCCCGTGTTGAGAAAGCGGTTGGAAAAGTCCCCGGAGTTGAGAACTGTTCAGTCAGTCTTCTGACGAATTCCATGGGAGTGGAAGGCACAGCAACAGTAGATGCGGTCATTGCGGCTGTTGAGGAAGCTGGATATGGGGCAACGTTGAAATCTGCAAAGAATGAAGGGCATGGGATGAATCAAAGTGAGCAGAACTGTGCGGAAGATGCGTTGAAAGACAGGGAGACACCGAAGATGAAAAGGCGTCTGATCGCTTCTTTGTGTTTTTTGATTCCGCTCATGTATCTGTCAATGGGGCATATGATGTGGGGCTGGCCACTTCCGGTATTTCTGGAAGGAAATCATGTGGCGATGGGGCTGGCGCAGCTCCTGTTAACGACAATCGTTATGGTGATCAATCAGAAGTTTTTTATCAGTGGATGGAAAGGCATGATCCATAGAGCACCAAATATGGATACGCTGGTTGCACTTGGTGCAGGTGCATCTTATGGATATAGCGTGTATGCATTATTCGCTATGACAGCAGCGCAGACGGCAGGCGATATGGATCATGTGATGGAGCTGATGCATGAATTTTATTTTGAATCAGCAGCAATGATTTTAACGTTGATCACAGTCGGAAAGATGCTTGAAGCGCATTCAAAGGGAAAGACAACAGATGCATTAAAGAGCCTTATGAAGCTGGCGCCAAAGACAGCAACGCTCCTGCGTGATGGAAAAGAACAGGAAGTTTCGATTGACCAGGTGAGAAGAGGAGATCAGTTTGTTGTAAGACCGGGGGAGAATATTCCGGTGGATGGAATTATTCTGGAAGGAAATAGTGCAGTAGATGAAGCTGCCCTGACCGGAGAGAGTATACCGGTAGATAAAGCAGAAGGGGATAAGGTGTCTGCAGCTACAATGAATCAGTCAGGTTTTCTGCGTTGCGAGGCGACGAGAGTTGGCGAGGATACGACATTATCACAGATCATTCAGATGGTAAGTGATGCGGCAGCAACAAAAGCGCCAATTGCCAAAGTGGCAGATAAAGTTTCAGGAGTATTTGTTCCGGCAGTTATTTCTATTGCAGTTGTCACAATGATCGTATGGCTGCTTGTCGGAGAGTCTGTTGGATTTGCACTTGCAAGGGGAATATCTGTTCTGGTGATCAGCTGCCCGTGTGCATTAGGTCTGGCCACTCCGGTTGCAATTATGGTTGGAAATGGAATGGGCGCGAAGAATGGAATCATGTTTAAGACAGCTGTTTCGCTGGAAGAGACAGGAAAGACGGAGATTGTTGCACTGGATAAGACAGGAACGATCACAAGTGGAGAACCGAAGGTGACGGATTTGCTCCCTGCGGACGGAATGACAGAACATGAATTATTATTTTTTGCAAATGCATTGGAGAAGAAAAGTGAGCATCCGCTTGCCCGGGCAATTCTTGCAAAGGCAGAAGAAAATGGGGAAGCAGAGCAGAAAAGTGAAATCACACAGTTTCAGGCAGTTCCGGGAAATGGTCTGTCAGGAAAACTTGGAGAGGACTGGCTGTACGGAGGAAATTTCAAATTCATTTCTGACAAAATGAAGATTTCTGCCAGCATAAAAGAACAGGCAGAACAGTTGGCTCAGCAGGGAAAGACACCGCTGTTTTTTGGAAAAAACGAGCAGTTCCTTGGTATGATCGCAGTTGCGGATGTGATCAAGGAAGATAGTCCACAGGCAGTGAAAGAACTTCAGAATATGGGAATCCATGTTGTTATGCTGACCGGAGATAATGAGCGCACAGCGAAGGCAATTGGTGAGCAGGCAGGTGTGGATGAAGTGATCGCAGGTGTTCTTCCGGAAGGTAAAGAACAGGTGATCCGCAAGCTGAAAGAAAAAGGAAAGGTTGCGATGGTAGGTGACGGTATCAATGACGCACCGGCACTGACCAGGGCAGATATGGGAATTGCCATCGGAGCTGGGACAGATATTGCAATCGATGCAGCGGATGTTGTGCTGATGAAGAGCCGGTTAAGTGACGTGCCGGCGGCAATCCGTATGAGCCGTGCAACATTGCGTAACATTCATGAGAATCTGTTCTGGGCATTTTTCTATAATGCGATAGGAATTCCACTGGCAGCAGGAATCTGGATCCCGGTCTTTGGTTGGAAATTAAATCCGATGTTCGGAGCGGCGGCAATGAGCCTGTCCAGTTTCTGTGTAGTGACAAATGCATTGAGACTGAATCTGTTTAAAATGTACGATGCCAGCAAAGACAGAAAAAGAAAGATGAAAAAGGTAGAAACAGCAGAAAATACTGTTTCAGATATTGTCTTAACAGACAAAAATGAGTCAGAAAACAAGGAGGAGACAAAAATGACAAAGACAATGAAAATCGAAGGAATGATGTGTGGACACTGTGAGGCGGCTGTGAAGAAAGCTCTCGAGGCACTTGAGCAGGTTGATACAGCAGAAGTCAGCCATGAGGCCGGAACAGCAGTTGTAACACTGAATTCCGAAATCAGTAATGAAGTGCTGAAAAAGACAGTCGAAGACAAAGATTATACAGTAACAGCGATCGAGGATTAATGAGCAAAGAAGAGGTTCCCTGCGGAAATGAAAGATTCTGCAGGGAACCTCTTAGATTATAAAAATAATGTAACAGTTACGTATTAGTCCTTGTATACAATCTTTCCATCACAGATTGTATATTTTACTTTTCCATACAATTCCCATCCGGTAAATGGAGAATTAGAAGACTTAGAAGCATAAGTCTCAGGAGTCCATTTCTCATTCGGATCAAACAGTACAAGATCAGCTGATTTTCCTTCTGCGACAGAACCGCACGGAAGGTGATACAGGCTGGCAGGATTGATCGTCATCTTCTCAATCAGCTGGCTTAATGTCAGGTGTCCCGGACGTACAAGGGAAGTAATTCCGAGAGCAAGGGAAGTCTCAAGACCAATAATACCGCTTGGTGTTTGGGTGATAGGACGGGATTTCTCTTCCGTACTGTGTGGCGCATGGTCTGTAGCAATCAGATCGATCGTACCGTCTTTGAGACCTTCGATGATAGCAAGGCGGTCATTTTCTGTACGAAGCGGTGGGTTCATCTTGGCAAGTGCGCCGTATTTTAATACAGCTTCATCTGTCAAAGTGAAATGATGCGGAGTTGCCTCTGCATGCAGATTTGCTCCCATAGCTTTAAAGGTGCGTACCAGTTCAACGGACTGTCCGGAGCTGATATGCTGGATCACGACCTGTGCACCGGAACGAAGCGCCAGCAGACAATCTCTGGCAACAAGAGATTCTTCAGCAATCGAAGGAGATCCGTAGATGCCCAGCGCATCAGATACAGGTCCGTGGTTGATTCCGTTTGTTTCAATAAATGCAGGATCTTCTTCATGAAGACTGATCGGAAGGTCAAGTGCCTTCGCCTCTTCCATTGCCTTATAGAGAAAGGCAGCATTCTTAAGAGGAATTCCGTCATCTGTGAATCCACAGGCACCGGCAGCGGCAAGTTCCTTCATAGAAGTCATCTCTTCACCCTTGAGTCCGCAGGAGACAGCAGCAGCCTGGAAAATATGGATGTCTTCCAAAGCCTCCCGTTCCATCAGTTCTTTGAGAACCGGAACAGAATCGATGACCGGTGAAGTATTTGCCATACAGATCACGGAAGTAAATCCACCGGCAGCAGCTGCAAGAGATCCGGTATGGAGATCTTCTTTATAAGTAAATCCGGGATCACGGAAATGAATGTGTGTGTCAACAAGTCCTGGAGAAATCATAAGTCCTGCAGCATCAAGCTCATCCTCTCCATTTTCAGGTGTCAGAGTTCCGGCATCTGCGAGTGTCTGGATCAGACCGTCTGTGATGCGAAGGTCGACAAGACGTTCTGTATCAGATGCAGGATCAATTAGAAAACCATTTTTTATAAGCATAATTCATCCTCCTTTTGCTGTTAAGTATACCGTATTTTTGATAGAGATTCAAATTTATTAGAAAATGTGTTATCATAAACGCACCGTAACATGAAAAAAAAGAGGGCAGAAAGGTTATCTCTGAATTTTACCGGATCCAGACAATCGTTCTGCGGAAAGAAGGAGTAAATGAAAGAATACGATTATCTGATTGTCGGAGCAGGTCTTTATGGAGCTGTCATGGCACATGAATTAAAGAAAAAAGGGAAGAAATGTCTTGTGATTGACCGAAGAGATCATATTGCAGGAAATATTTACTGTGAGGACATAGAAGGAATCCATGTACATAAATATGGTGCACATATTTTCCATACGTCTGATAAAAAGATATGGGATTACATGAATCAGTTCGCGGAATTTAATAATTACATCAATTCACCGGTAGCAGTTTATAAAGATGAACTTTATAACCTGCCATTTAATATGAATACATTCAGTAAGATGTGGAATATCCGTACACCGCAGGAAGCAAAAGAGATTATTGAAAAACAGCGCAAAGAGACAGGAATCACAGATCCACAGAATCTGGAGGAACAGGCACTTTTTCTTGGCGGAAGAGATATCTATGAGAAACTGATCAAGGGTTATACAGAGAAACAGTGGGGAAGAAAGTGTACAGAACTTCCGGCATTTATTATTAAACGTCTGCCATTCCGCTTTGTTTACGATAATAACTATTTCAATGACAGATATCAGGGAATTCCGGTTGGCGGTTATACAGCAATCGTTGAGAAGATGCTGGAAGGGACAGAAGTTCGTACAGGGATTGATTTCTTTGAATTCAGAAAAGAGAATCCGGAGATTGCAGAGAAGATTATTTTTACAGGAATGATCGATGAATATTTTGGATATCAGCTGGGAGCATTGGAGTATCGTTCTGTCAGATTTGAGACAGAAGTTCTTGATTGTGAGAACTATCAGGGAAATGCTGTTGTCAATTACACAGAGCGTGAAGTTCCGTATACAAGAATTATCGAGCATAAGCATTTTGAGTTTGGCAAACAGGAGAAGACAGTTATTTCCAGAGAGTATTCATCAGAATGGAGTGTTGGCATGGAGCCATATTATCCGGTAAATGATGAGAAGAATAATACATTGTTTGAAGAATACAAGAAGCTTGCAGAAAAGGAAGAAAATGTAATCTTTGGCGGACGACTGGGAGATTATAAATATTATGACATGGATAAAGTTGTTGCCGCAGCTCTTGACAGACTGGAAGAATTCAATTAATATGAGAGTCACACTTCAGTCGTTCTGACTGAAGAATCAGGAAAGATTCTGAAGAGTAGTTCGTATCAGATTCTGATAATTTTCAATTGGACAGGTATTGTATCGTGTGCGGTGTGGGGCCGCACACGTTTAGATGACAGATTGCAGTAGAATTAAATATGGAAAAAATGTATGAAGTACTTCGCTTCGTGGAAAAAGGAACCGAATGCCAGCCAAGTATCGATTGCCTGCAGGGAGAACTGTTGATTTATTATCTGCGGGATAATACACAGTTGGATAAAGCGGTGTTGTTTGAATGGTTCCGACAGATTGCCGGAGAAATAAGAAAGTATCAGCAGTCGAGACGTGGGCAGAATTATCGTTGTCTGACCCCATATAGTATTGTTGTGACAGAAGAAGGAGAATTGCTGCTTTTAAATCCGGATGCACAGGAAAATGAATTTGTTATGAAGAAGATGCAGCAGAAAGCGGTGAGAAGTCATTTTATCCGCCCGACAGCGTCAGGAAGCAGGAAGAATTGTTCGGTAGATTTGTTCGGATATGGTAAAATTTTGCAGTTTTTACTGGCATATACAGAGCAGATCCCGGAACTTAGCAGAAGCGAAGAACGCAGACTGGAGCGGATCATTGAACGTTGTACCGGTGGCGGAAGACGGCATTATGACAAGATCAGCCAGGTGATACGTGATCTTCCGGAGGAACGCGAGGAATGGAATTTGGAACAGAAAGTAAAATTTCGGAATGTCAAACTGGCGGTTCTTTTATTTGCTGCCGGGGCAGTAATTGCGGCAGCAGGAATTGGGATGAGCCGGGGAAGAGAGAGCAACAATACAGTTGGGAAAAGTGAAACGGCAGTGCAAGCTCAGAAAGCAGACGATGTAAAAACAATACCAGAAGAACATAGTGAAACTGAACAGGACAGAAAAAAAGCATTGGAAGATATGAAATGGAAGAAAGAGATGGAAGAACGGGTTCAGGAGATTCTGGAATCGGTCAAAGCATGTGAAAAGAAGATAGAAGAAACGACGAAAGAAGAGAATAATGGGGAAAACAAGGAAGAAGCAGAGCAAACGACAGAACAGAAAACAGAGGAAACCGCGGAAAAATCTGTAGAAGAGGAAATACAACAGGAAACGAAACAAGAAGTGATAAATGATCCGGTTGTTCCGGAATAAGAAAAAAGTCTCCATAAAAGGGAGGATGCCGGGTAACCATTTACTGGCTCCCGGCATGTATTATGAAAAAGTTTATTCAAAGTTTTTTGTTTTTTCCTTTGATGCTTATAGTATATGTGAGAGAAATGAAGAAAAAGTGATAAGAAGATGAAAGATTTTTAAATGATAAATGAACAAATTATGAACGACAGATGTAGTTGAAAATAACGGTTTAAAAAAGAATAGCAGTGTGGTATTCTACATCTAAGGAGAACTTCGAAAGTTACTGTTCACTCCCGTGTCAATCACTTCGCTGATTGACAC
>OHJC01001055.1_pt1 | contig 12868 bp, 9 predicted proteins | sample 1568461 | NCBI WGS metagenome assembly OHJC01 (sample SAMEA3879535, study PRJEB24766) | human gut metagenome | biome: human-associated habitat; feature: feces | place: USA | collected 1985/1987 | reverse complement strand
ACCCCCCCCCATAAAATAACAGCACTTTTTCTGTCGGGTGTCCTTGTTCTCTCCTGTTCCAGCTGTTCTGGTGCGCAATCTAGTTCAGCATCAGAAACACAACAGCAAACAGAAGTTTCTCATTCCTCCGTTGGTTCGCAAGAGGATCTATCTGCAGCAGAACAAAATCTAACATCTATTTCCTCCGGTTCTGTTTATAGCTCTGTCACATCGCTGGATCAGAACCTTACCTTGCAAGAATCTGATAGCTGTCTATATGTCACAATGGATATACCATCCGGGGAATTCAATGCAAATACCCGCCGTTTCTTTTGGGATTTAGTGCGTGTTATACAAATACCGGATATATGGAATTCTTATACAAGTATGTCTTTCACGTTCATGTCTGGCGACGATATAGCCAATGTTGGAATTTCTGGTTATAGCAATGTTTATTCATTCAATGCAACGCATATAAACATTATGCAGGACCAGGATAAAAATAGTATTTTCGATCAGTTTTATATGGCAGTGCTGGGCGCTCGCGATCTTTCTGTCGCTCAGGATAAAAGTCTGTATGAAATGGCTGAAAAATATGGCACAAGTGGCTATTCACTTCCAGAAGATTACCGCTCTGGTTACTTTTGGGTTATGTCCAGCTTTCCGCACAATGCTGGCTATTCAGTAAACGACACCGCTATTTCAGTACAAGTATCTGCCGAAAACACCAAACAATGCGGTGCTCAGTCTGCACAAGAACTTACTGCTGCCGTTGACGTTTTCAACCAGCTTTGCAACAACGATCCGTTATCTATGCCATACACAAAAATTTCTGTACAGTACCTGGATTCTAATAATTCCAAATTATGGGATTGGTGTTCAGAAAAAAGTGGGGATGCTTGGTCTGTCACACAAAACAGCAGCAACAGTGTAACCTTTGCGGATGGTATACATTCGACAGCAAAATAATAAATGGCGTAAAGTACATTTGCGGGCACCGGTCGGCTGCTCAGCAACGACCATATGGTTTTTAGAATCAGGAATAGGGAATCAGGATTCAGGATTCAGCCGGGCTGTTCTTGTGCCTGCACTGTACTTGCACCGTGCTTTAATTTTTAACATGGAGGTTCGTATGGAAAATTTAGAAATGCTTACGGGCACCTTTCCGGTTGCTCCGGATCAGCTGGCGCATGATCTGGCCGTCGCAAAGCTCATTAAAAGCGGCGCGGTACCGGCCTCAGCTTCCGGCTATGCTTATTATGGTGCCTATATTAAATATTTACGGGAATTCGAAACGGTCATAGCCAACCGCATCCCGGAGGAGTCCGAAAATGTCAGTGGCTAAAGATCCCAAAACCGGCAAGTGGTACAGCAAATTCAGGTACACCGACTGGACCGGTAAAAGGGTGCAAAAGAAAAAAACGGGCTTCATAACCAAACGGGAAGCTCAGGAGTGGGAACGCGAATTTCTTACAAAAGCGGCTGCATCTTGTGACATGTCGTTCGCTTCCCTGGTAGAGTTGTATATGGCAGATTGTAAAACCAGGCTGCGCGCCACCACCTGGGAAAATAAGCAGCACCTTATTACAAAAAAACTGCTGCCCTATTTCGGCAGCACGCCAATAAACCAGATCACGCCGCTCATGATCCGCAACTGGCAAAACACACTTATGGAGCTGCGGCAGCCAAATGGTAAACCGTACTCAAAAACATACCTCAAAACTATCAACAACCAGGTTGCTGCTATTCTTAACTATGCCGTCAAATACTACGGCCTCCCAGGCAGTCCGGCGGCGGTTGCTGGCAGCATGGGAAAATCAAAAGCGGATACAATGCTGTTCTGGACCGAGGACGAGTTCAAAACTTTCATTCAGGCCATAGACAAGCCAACGCCATACTGCGCTTTTAATGTCCTGTTTTATACCGGCATCCGTGAGGGGGAATTGCTTGCGCTCAGCTTGTCCGACTTCGATTTCACTAACCAGGTGCTGCATATCACAAAAAACTTTGCAGTGGCCAATGGCCAGGAAGTCATTTACGAGCCAAAAACACCAAAAAGCAAGCGCGATATTACCCTGCCGGATTTCCTCTGTGCCATTGTTCAGGACTATGCTGGCCGGCTTCTGGAATACGATCCGGACGACCGGCTGTTTCCATTTACAAAAAGCTGGGTAAACTCCCAGCTCCGTGCCGGCTGTAAAAAATCCGGCGTCAAGAAAATTCGTGTGCATGATTTCCGTCACTCTCACGCCAGCCTGCTCATTCACATGGGCTTTCCTATCCTGGCCGTGTCGGAGCGCCTGGGGCACGAAAAGGTACAAACCACACTTGAACTTTATGGCCATCTGTACCCGGATGTGCATGGTAATGTGGCCCAGCAGCTTCAGGACAGTGCCGCCGCTGATCTGTCTCCGGCAGCATGGCAAAATGCACAAAAAAGCCTATAATTTTGGAATGTGGTACACTTCTGGTACACTTAGGCATAACAAAAGCCCGAAAACCCTTATTTTTCAATGGTTTCCAGGCTTTTTGCAATTATTCAAACTCAATCGTTCCCGGTGGCTTACTCGTCAGATCATAGAATATTCTATTCACCCCACGAACTTCATTTATAACTCTGCTCATCACTTTATTCAGAACTTCATACGGAATCTCCGCCGCCTCTGCAGTCATGAAATCAACCGTATTAACGGCTCTAAGAGCTACAGCATAATCATAAGTTCTCTCATCACCCATAACACCAACGCTTCTCATATTCGTAAGTGCTGCAAAATACTGACCAATTGTCTTATCAAGTCCAGCATTTTCAATCTCTTCACGATAAATAGCATCTGCATCCTGAACGATACGAACTTTCTCAGCTGTTACTTCGCCGATGATACGTACTCCAAGTCCCGGTCCTGGGAATGGCTGACGGAATACGAGTCTTTCAGGAAGTCCAAGCTCAAGTCCTGCTTTACGAACTTCATCTTTGAAAAGGTCACGAAGCGGCTCAATGATTTCTTTGAAATCTACAAAATCCGGAAGTCCTCCTACATTGTGGTGAGATTTGATCACAGCGGATTCTCCGCCAAGACCACTTTCTACCACATCCGGATAAATTGTTCCCTGTGCAAGGAATTCAACAGTACCGATCTTCTTTGCTTCTTCTTCGAAGATACGGATGAATTCTTCACCGATAATCTTACGTTTTGCTTCTGGCTCTGTAACGCCTGCAAGTTTGTTATAATATCTTTCCTGCGCATTTACGCGGATAAAGTTCAGGTCAAACTGTCCTTCTGGTCCGAAGATTGCCTCAACTTCATCTCCTTCATTTTTACGAAGAAGTCCGTGATCTACGAATACACAAGTAAGCTGTTTTCCAATGGCTTTGGAAAGAAGTCCTGCTGCCACTGAAGAGTCAACCCCACCTGACAATGCGAGCAATACTCTTCCGTTTCCAACCTTCTCGCGGATCTCTGCAATTGTATTCTCAACAAAAGCATCCATCTTCCAGTCGCCCGCACATTCACATACATTTTTTACAAAGTTGTTGATCATCTTTGTTCCTTCTACTGTATGAAGTACTTCTGGATGGAACTGGATTGCATACAGTTTCTCAGCTGTGTTCTCAGCTGCTGCAACCGGACAGTCAGCAGTGTGTGCTGTAATTTCAAATCCCGGAGCAATCTTTGAAATATAATCAAAATGGCTCATCCAACATGTTGTTGTCTCTGAAACACCCTCAAATACTTTGGAGTCTTTTTTATCAATAATAACTTCTGTCTTACCGTATTCTCTTACATCTGCACGCTCAACTTTTCCACCAAGTACATGAGACATCAGCTGTGCGCCATAGCAAAGTCCGAGAACCGGAATTCCAAGCTTGAACAGTTCTTCTGAATAAGTCGGTGAATCCGGCTCATAACAGCTGTTCGGTCCGCCTGTGAGAATGATTCCTTTTGGATTCATCTCTTTGATTTTTTCAATATCTGTCTTATATGAATAAATTTCACAATATACATTACACTCCCTGACACGTCTTGCGACCAGCTGGTTATACTGTCCACCAAAGTCAAGGACAATCACTAATTCTTTCTTCAAATCTTTCCTCCTGTAAAATCCAATCAAAACTACTTGCTTTATTTATATATCTTTTTCTGTTTTTCATTATAGTAGAGGAAGCATTGATTTACAAGTATTTGTTTATGTAAAATAAAATCTTATCCACAATTTCTATTACTATACACGGTAATTATTCCCCTTCTGATCTATCCAGAACAAAAAATGTGCCTCGGCACCCTCTTACGCCTGCGGTGGTCGCTTGCGACACCTACATCGTACACCGCAGTGCGCATTCTATGTATCCACTGTTATGGGTATAATATATCAAAAAAGATGCCGAACAAATGTCCGACATCCCATTTTTATGTTCCATTTTATGCTGCAAATCTTTCTAGCTGTCTTTCAAGTTCTGTGCAATCGTCTGCATACATCTGCAGTTCAATCACGTTATTCAATCCCAGATTCATGATTCCAAGTAATGACTTCGCATCTACTACTGCCCGTCCTCTTCTCATGTCCATGTTAAAGTCAAATTTACATACTGTTTTCAAGAAATCAATGATCTCATCCGGGTGTTTGAAAGTAATGTTCATTGTGCTCATTCTTTTCACCTCTTTCTGCCTTAACGGCTATGAAATCCTTTTCACTTTTCACATATATCATAGCACATTTTTTATATTTAAAAGGGTGAAATTTTTTATAAAAGTGTATTTTTTTAATTAAATATGCCTCTTATTCTCTACTTTTTTCTATAAGCAATATAAAATTACTCCTGATTATGAAATCCCATTGGAGTTACGTCTGTATTCCGTCGGTAAAATTCCTTCCTCCTCTTTAAACACCTTACTCATATATTTGGGATCAGAGTAACCGACAAGCCCCGCAATCTGATTCATCTTATATTTTGTTGTCCTGAGAAGCTCCTTTATTTTTTCTATCCTGTATTTCCTCACAGTTTCTGTAAAATTATATCCTGTCTCCTTCTTAAACTGAGAACTCAGGTATTCTTCCGATACATAAAGTTGGCTCGCTGCTTCTTCCAATGTAATACCACTGTCATATTCTTTTCTTATAATTTCCATTGCTTTTTGGATAAGCGTACTGTACTGCTCAAATTTAGGCTCATATGATATCATCCGTTCCAAGCCTTGAATCGCTTTCTCTATCTGTTTCCAGCTGATGGCATAGGTAATCTGCTGCATAAGACTCAGGATTTTTGTTTCGTCAATCTCCCCGCCATAATTTCTATAATTCAATCCAGCTGCCATGCAAAAACGAATGATACTGTATTTTATTTCTTTTGGAAAATATTTTTCTCTTTTCATTTCCTCACAAACAAGTTGAAATTGTCTGGCAATTCCTTTCTTGTTTTCATCGAAAATCATTTCTCGCATTCGTTGTTCTAATTCTACCGGATAACGCACCGGAACAGCTTCAAATTTCTCAACTGTCTGCTGACAGATTAAAACTCCTCGCGGCTGAAGAAGATTCCATTCCATGAGACTTCCTGCCTGAATCATTGCATCTACCAGCTTTGTCAGCTGTTTTGTCTCTATCCATACACAAATAATTGTCCCCGGAAAATTCCTACATAACCCAGTAACCACATTTTTTTTAAAATATTCTTTCCAGTTCCTTGCTTCACGTACCCGGTAAATGATCAGATACACCTGTTTCCATCGATCCGAACATATAACAGATGCCGAAAATCCACACTCACGTCTACAGATTTCTTCGAGAAATCCACGTATATTTTCCTTCTGCTCCTCGTATTCGTCTGCCATTGAAACCGTAAATAGATATCCCGGATCATCCACTGTAAACCCATATTTCCGGATAGTCATTTCATTTAACTTCTGATTCGATATAATTTCTCCATATCTACAGCTTAACAGAATATTTTCAACAGTAAAAGAAGCCTGCATCCAATATTCATTCCTGATTTTTTCATGAATACGGCTTAATGCCTTCTTAAGCTCCATCGGCCGGAACGGCTGTACTAAATATCCGTCCACCCCCAGATCGATTGCCTGCTTTGCCTGTTGAAAATCTTCATCCTTTGTTATAATAATCACACGGAACTCACGTCCTTCCGTGCGTAATTTTCTCAAAAGATTTAACCCATTCATCCGCGGAAGCCCAATGTCCATGATAACAAGATTTGGCTGCATAACTGTTATCATCTCATATGCAGACTGTCCATTCCCTGCAATCCCCGCCAACTCGTAATTCGGATCTACGCGTTTTAAACCTTTTTTCAGTTCTTCTAATACTTTTTCATCCCTTTCAACGATTGCCACCCGCATTTGAACAGTCTCCTCTCAATGTCCGTGTTTCTGATTGAATATCCTCTTTTATTGTAACATTAACTTCAATAATTGGAAGCATGCAAGTGTAAATATTTTTCTCTGGTAGCGAGCCCTCCCCGGATGTGACGTTCTGATTTGTTGGTGTCTAAAACCTTACGTGTTTCATGAGCCAGTGATGGATTGATCTGAAGCAAGCGCTCTGTAACATCCTTATGCACCGTACTCTTACTAATCCGAAACTGTTTTGCTGTCTGTCTCACTGTCGCATTATTTTCTATAATATAATTTGCAATTTCCACTGCACGCTCCTCAATATATTCTCTCATAGAAAAGCCCCTGCATAGTTTGTTTTTTACAATCTATGCAGGGGCAAATTAATGTATGTCTAATTCCTATTCCATCTATTCATGGAAAACATTATACTATACAACTTAATACTCAAATACTGCCACACCATATCCCGGAAGAGGATATGCAAAGGAATATTTCTGACCATCACATTCCTGTTTCTCTGGCTTGTAAACCAATGGGCGTTCTTCTCCTGATCCGCCGTATTTTGTCTCATCACTGTTAAGAACAAGCTTAAACTGCTTTCTTCTCGGAACACCAACACGGTAATCCGGTCTGTCTACCGGTGTAAAGTTGCATACAAAAAGTAGATTCTTCTTCCCATCCTTTGAATGTCTTGTGAAACTGAAAATACTCCGGAAGATATCATCCTTATTGATCCAGTCAAATCCCTTCGGATCATTATCCAACTCATACAATGCCTTATTCTTCTTATAAAGATGAAGCAAATCTTTATACCAGTTCTGAATCTGCTGATGTGGTTCTTCTGCAAGAAGGAACCAATCCAGTTCTCTCTCTTCACTCCACTCACGAAGCTGTGCGAACTCCTGTCCCATAAAGAGAAGCTTCTTTCCAGGATGTCCCATCATAAATGCATATGCCACCTTCAAGTTGCGGAACTTATCCCATCCTTCTCCCGGCATCTTATTCAACATGGAGCATTTCAGATGAACAACCTCATCATGAGAAAGTACAAGAATATAGTTCTCTGAATATGCATATTCCATAGAAAATGTCATCATATGATGTGCATTTTTTCTGAAATAAGGATCCAGTTTCATATATTCTGTAAAGTCATGCATCCATCCCATATTCCACTTCAAAGTAAATCCAAGTCCGTCATCCTCAGGAGATCCTGTCACCTTCGGCCATGCTGTAGACTCTTCTGCGATCATCATAACGCCTTTATTTCTTCCGCAAACTACAGAATTCAAATGTTTAAAGAATGCAATCGCCTCAAGATTCTCATTTCCACCAAATTTATTCGGAATCCACTGTCCATCTTCTCTTCCGTAGTCCAGATACAGCATAGATGCCACTGCATCTACACGAAGTCCGTCTACATGATAATGTTCAACCCAGAACAATGCATTCGCCAGAAGGAAGTTAGAAACTTCCGGTTTTTCATAATTGAAAACCTTCGTTCCCCAATCAGGATGCTCGCCCTTTCTCGGATCTGGATATTCGAATGTCGGTGTTCCGTCAAAATCTGCTAGACCATGTGCATCTTTCGGGAAATGCGCCGGTACCCAGTCAAGAATAACACCGATATTATTCTTATGAAGATAATTTACCATATATGCAAAATCTTCCGGTGTTCCATAGCGTGCAGTTGGTGCATAATATCCGGTCACCTGATATCCCCAGGAACCGTCAAACGGATGCTCTGCGATTCCCATCAACTCAACATGAGTATATCCCATCTCTTTTACATACTTTGTAATTGCTTCTGCAAACTCACGATATGTATAGAATCCTTCATCTTCTCTTCCGGGATGTCTCATCCAGGAACCCATATGCACTTCGTAAATAGACACTGGTTCTTCTTTGTTATCCCATTTCTCACGAGCTGTCATCCACTTACTGTCTGACCAGTTCAGATTAGAAATGTCTGTAATTCTGGATGCTGTTCCCGGTCGGAGCTCTGCATAATTAGCAAATGGATCTGCTTTATAGATCTTCTCACCCGCCTGTGTCTCTATACAGAACTTATACAAATCCCCTTTCTTCGCCTCCGGAACGAAGCATGTGTATATTCCGAGAGGCTCCCCTCTCTTCATCTTATCTTTCGTCTCATCCCAGTCATTAAACTCTCCGATTACAGAAACGTTTACTGCATGAGGAGCCCATACCGCAAAATATACTCCTCTTTTTCCGTTCTTTGTCACCTCATGGGCACCCATCTTTTTATAAATCTCATAATGATTTCCCTGCCCAAAAAGATAATGGTCAAGTTCTCCGATCTCATAAGGCTGCACTTTCGTCTTCGTGCTATTTTTCTTAACCATAAAGCCACCTCACTGCTCAAATATATTCCTGATTGTAATGATTTAAAAACCATACAATTTCTTATAGATCAAGGCACATTACCGAATCTTTCGATTGGTAACAAAGTTTCATTCTCCCCTTGAACACTATAGTTTTATTATACTTGATACTGTATAAAAAAGAAAGAGAAAATGTATTATTGCACAAAAATAGACAGTCGTTTTACTGACTGTCTATTAATTCTTAACAAATATATGTCATTAAATGTTGAAATCTTTCTCTGAAAGCAGAATTCTGTCGGAAGAATCTGTATTCTTTCCAAATACTCTCTTCACAAGCTTCTTTGCGGAAGCTTTCTGTGAATGAGCGATCGCATCATCCATCACTTCTTTCACTTCTGCTACTGTTACTGCATGATCTTCTCTCTGTAAAGAATCAATCTTACTGTACAGTGCAAGAATTCCCATCTCATCGATTCTGTAACCATTCTCCTGAGCATAAGTCTGTCCAAATGTTACAAGCTCATCATTAATAAAGATTGGCACTTCAAGTCTGGAAGTAAATTTTCTTCTGAATTCTCTGTTGGAAGAAAGAAGTCTGTCCAGTGGTTTTCTCTGCTCTTCAAGAACTACCAAAAGTTCTCCTGTATCCTGCTCCATTGCTTTGTTCAGCTTGGCGAGTGTTTTTTCGTTCATCTGTCCGGCTTTTTCAATGATCAGTGCACCGCCGTATAATTTACGGAAAATGTCTCCGATTCTCTTCTTATTCAGTGACTCACCTGTCACAATTGCAACCTTACCCTGACGGATATCACGCTGCTTCTGAATTGCCTTTACAACATCAACAGCAAGGACTGTCTTTCCATTTCCTTTATTTCCAATAATCAGAAGGTTTCCTGTTCTGGAAGTTCCTTTGCGGTTTGTACAGTTCTTATCCTGCTCAAGTACATCTACCAGCTGCTCACTCATACCACGTACAGGTACGAAATAAGAGAAGAGTTTCTTCTGTTCCTCTGTAAGTCCTGCTCTTGTACCGATTCCGCTCTGTGTTTCAAGATCATAACGACCATGTACAATAAATCCTGTATCAGACATTGCGTCTGCAATCTCATCTAATGGCAATGGTGATGTCTTACCTGTTGCGATCAATTTTGCAGTCTCTTTACGGCTCAATGGTGTCGTCGCAGACATGATATCAATTCCGTCATCTTCATCCGGAATCTCTCTGTCATCCGGTTCCTCACTATGCGCTGGATTCACGCTGAATTCATCTTCAAAATTTGGCACTTCTTCATAAGAATTCAGACCAAGAAGATCATCATCTGAAATCTTATCTTCTGCTGTGAAAAGATCTCTTGGATTAATTACTTCATCATCCTCATCATCTTCTTCATAACCATAGGCATCCAGATCATCATATCCTTCTTCCTCACCGAACAGATCATCATCAGCGTCTTCATAATCATCCGGCAGATCGTCATCAGACTCTTCATAATCATCCAACAAATCGTCATCTGACTCTTCATAATCATCTAAAATATCGTCTTCGTCAAACTCTTCTGCATCATCCCAGTCATACGCATCATAATCTTCGTACTCGTCCTCACCGAGTCTGAGATCATCCGCAAGCTCTCCCATATTTTCATGTGGTTCTTCTTCTACCTCAAGAACTTCTTCTGAACTTACTGTTGCATCTACTTCTTCCTCTTCCGGAATAACACCTTCAATCTCATCAATCAGTTTCTGTATCTCTGGTGATAAAATTGGTTCTTCATTATTTTTATTGTCCATAGTCTTTCTTACTGCTGCTCCTTCTGAATCATCTTCATCATTGACAACTTCAGTTTCTGAGATCAGTTCCTCCACCTCAGACAAATCTTCTGATTCATCTGTCAGATCTTCTGACTCAGCTGCATCTATTTCAAGAATTTCTTCCTCTTCCGGTTCTGCTTCTTCTGCTTCAAGGATTTCTTCCTCTTCCGGTTCTGCTTCTTCTACTTCAAGAATTTCTTCCTCTTCCGGTTCTGCTTCTTCTACTTCAAGGATTTCTTCCTCTTCCGGTTCTGCTTCTCCTGCTTCAAGAACTTCTTCCTCTTCCGGTTCTGCCTCTTCTACTTCAAGAACTTCTTCCGATTCTGCTTCTCCTGCTTCTATAGCAACTGCATCTTCTGGGACATCTTCTGAAGTCTCCTCCACTGCCTGTTCTATAAGTTCTTCTTCTGTCTCCGGTTCCGGTATCAGTTCTTTCATCCCTGATGGAACTACTCGTTCTTTATTGGCTTCCTCAGCTTTCTTCTCTTCTGTCAGTTGATTCACAATCTCAAGATCTTCTACATCCTCAATTGCTGCAATATCCTCTTCCAGATCTGTCATATCCGGTTCGACTTCTTCTCCCGGTTCTGCCTGAACTTCCGGTTTCGGATTGAGTAATTGCTGCAGAGCTTCATCTAACCGCATCGTATCTCCAAGTTTCTTCTTGACTGGTTTTACCGGATTCTTACTGACAATCGGTATGGAAGCAGTATCTTTGCTAAGTGTTCTCTTATCTCCACTTGTCTCTACCGTTGCCGGCTGAACTTCTGACTCATCCTCGGAAACTTCTATAACTTCTGCTGTTTCTACTCCTGCTTCTTCCTGATTTTCTACTTCGGCATCCGGCTCTTCTGCCGCTTCCAAAGTAACCGCATTCGTGTCAATCACATCGGAAGTACTGTCGTTCTCCATCACCGGCTGCTCTGTCAGCCCGATTGATCTTGTATCTCCAAGTGCTTCAGCTCCTTCTGACGCAGAATCTTTTTCCTCGTCTTCTCCTAAATAGGAAGCCAGATCCGGTATTTCTTCTGTCTCTGAAGAAAGCTTCTCATATCTGTGATCATATTTCTGCTGCTGCGATGGTGACAATGGCTTATACTGCATCTTCAGTTCCATTGCCTTATAAACATACTTACCCTCGCTGAACCAGAGGATCAGATCATCACACTCTTCCAGACATTCTGTCATCATACCTGCTTCGCGATAAAGCTTCGCCAGTTCATAAGCCCACTCTTCAATATATTCTGCCTTCTTAAATTCCTCCAGAGCCTCAATCTGCTGTTCGATCGGCGCTCTCTGCGCTCTTAAGATCTGATATCTAAGGATATGCCTGTTCGGATCTTTCGGTGCAATCTGGATAAATTCGTCATAATAGTCAATTGCTTCATCTATATTCTTTGTCTTAATTGCAAGAGAACATAACTTATAGATCACCTTGCGGCTTCCTTCAGAACGGCGATATGCAAGATTCATCACATCATAGCTCTTCTGATACTCTTTTGTTTTTTCATAAATATCACTGACATTCATCAGCATCCCTGCGTTACGGACACGCTTCCAGTCAATCAGATCTGCTGCTGCCGCTGCTTTTCTGTATTCTCCATCTTCCATAAGTTCCAGCATCTCTTCTGTCTTTAACTTATATTCATACTTATCCACTGTACTCACCTCATTGTCATTGAAATATTAGTTTTGGTCTGAATGTGTCCATTAGGCACTAGCCGATACTCTTTCATTATTCTACCATATGAGGTCTGTAATGTCAAAAAAATGCACCTTCAATTCCTTTTGAAAGTGCATTTTTAGTGTTATTTAATTGTATTATTATTATAATTTTATATTTTGTATCGGAGATTATTCGCGATTCTACGTTCCTGTGAGACCTTTGTCGTCTGTTATTTTATCACCTGAATGATTTTCATATCCATTCAATACTTTATGTATTAAATCTTCTGTCAAGTCATTCCTGCTTTTATAACAAATCTGAGATTATAACATGTCCTTTCAATGTTTCTTTACACATTTTTCATTCTATGTTATATGCGGTATTTTTATTCAATACATCTATGAGTGATTCATCTTTTTCTCTTTGCTTCCAGTTTCCGTACTCTCCGATCTTTGATCTTCTTTTCTTTCTACTGGACTTTTACGCTTGGCAAAGGTCTCTTTCTTCACAGGAACCTTCACTCATCATACCACTGACATATTGATAAAAATCTGAAACTATACTGTCCATGGGACTGACCTCCTGTTGAACTTGTATTTTTAATCTAATCAGGCATCTGTTACTTTTGCCTTCTTAGTTAAATATCTTTGGGAGATTTCTTTCTCTCTTTGATGGTTATATAATAACATTCGGCGTCTAATTTGTCAATATATTCATTTGAT
>OHJC01001053.1_pt1 | contig 12901 bp, 5 predicted proteins | sample 1568461 | NCBI WGS metagenome assembly OHJC01 (sample SAMEA3879535, study PRJEB24766) | human gut metagenome | biome: human-associated habitat; feature: feces | place: USA | collected 1985/1987 | reverse complement strand
TTGGCATAATTAGTATCGTCAGCACCACCGCCGAAATCATTGGATAAGCTTGGAATATTGGTGACATCTCCTGGTTTCTGCCAACGATTCTCAATATCCTTATGCCAGTTATATGAACCGGATGTACCACTATGCATCATTGCCGCATAGTTATAATCATAGCCATAACCACCAATACCATACGAGAAAGTTGCATTAAAAGTTATACCTTTCGCATACAAATCGAAGCCGAAGCCACCTTGCAGTGCTGGAATACCGGATTTTCCGACAAATTTCTTGGTAGCTGCACTCCAATCACTAGTCTGCTCTACTTCAAGTTTATTGATGGCATTTTTTGATTTATATGTTTCCATATCCGTAATTAATTCTCTCTCTCCATTAGCCTTTACATTGTAGTATTGGTTGTATAATGCATAACCGGTCTGTGGATCAACTCCTGCATATTCACGAAGATAAAAGTCATACAATGAATGTCCTTTTGCCCAACCGTAGTAAGTGCTAATTTCGATGGGTTTCTCATTGCCTGTAGTCTCATCAATAGGCATTTTGGTCATTCTATTTTTATAATAACCTCCATTTACACGAAAATCGAATTTATAGTCTTGCTTATCCAGTAAATGAGCTGTCAGCGAGAATTCCACCCCCTTATTCACTAGCGCACCATCATTTACTGGATATGAAGCGTATCCCAAAGAGGGAGCAACTTGCTTCATAAATAACATGTCTGTTGTTTTTTTATGGAAATATTCCACTTCACCTTCCAATACATCTGCTATATTGAATTCAAGACCAGTGTTGATTGTAGTGCTTCTTTCCCAAGTCAAGTCCGGATTACCTTTAAATTTGAAACTGAAGGTGAATTCATCATTCAAATTATCAATTGTATAAAGATCTTCATAAGGATAATAACCGGCAACGACCGGATTTGTAATGAAGTCCTGATTACCCAATACACCCCAGCTCAATTTATATTTCAGATTCTTCAACCAGCTAATATCTTTCATGAAATCTTCATTGCTGATAGCCCAGGCAGCACCTAAAGAACCGAATACTCCCCATTTATTCCCTTTAGCAAAACGGGAGCTACCATCAGTACGAATCGTTCCATGGAGGAAATATTTGTTATCATAATCATAACGAAGTTGGCCAAAATAACTTTCAATGGAATATCCATAAGTATATGATTCCAGATAATCCATAATAACTCCATTACTCCATTCTGTATTGTCCGGTCTTACGATTTTTGACTTTCCTCCATAGAATACGGATGTCTTACTGGATGTTGATTCATGAGCAACAAAAGCATCGAAGTTATGTTTATCAAAACTTTGACTCCAGGAAAGAATCTGGTTAGCCGTGAAATTAAGGAAATTTGTTTGATATTTCACGATCTGTCCCTTGCCGGCACTATCACCATAATAGGGGTTTGTAAGTTCATTCTCCGTTGAACCCAAGTATTGAAGACCGACATTTGCAGTCAATTTGAAGTATTTCAGAAATCTGGCTTCAAAAGAACCATTTCCGTTGAACTGGTGAGAAACAATTTCATCTTTATCTAGCAGCAACGCACCGGCAGGATTAATTCCGGAGCCAAAAGGACGCTGGTAACCTGCATTCATACCATAGTCATATTTGTTTCCACCTATGTTTGTATCTTTAACAATATTTCCATCTGCGTCGTGTTCAAAGACCGGAAACAATGAGGGCATACCATTAATAAACTGAAAACCGTTATTCATGTTACTATCTGATTGTCCCGGTTTATTTGTTTCCATATATGCATATGATAGAGACGTCGTGGCTTTCAGCCATGGAGTAATCTGATTGCTCATGTTATTACGAACATTAAAACGCTGATAATCAGAAGAGATATAATAACCTTCATCTTTCAAATAACTGAAAGCAGTATAATGAGTCATCTTTTCATTACCACCGGAAATCTTCACACTCGCATCCAATTTCTGCCCAGTACGGAATATATAATCTTCCCACTTTTCAGGAGTATATTTGCGTGTAATTCCACTATTGAAATGCCCAGTAGTCGGATCTATCAATTGAGCACCGTCAGTATTCCACATATTATAGATAGGAGCGATACCATATCTTGACTGGAATAGGTTTGTTGATGCCCATGCAGCAGATTGTGAGGCATCCATTCCTCCAGCGTTGGCTGCATAATTCTTCAGGCTCTCCCACGTAAGTTCTGTAAACCGTTCCGGATTATTTATCACATCGTATTGTGGTATCAAACGCATGTTGGCTCCATATTTAACTTCGGCTTCAACGCGAGTTTTACCTACCTCTCCCTTTTTAGTGGTAATCAGAACCACACCATTTGCTGCACGTGAGCCGTAGAGTGCTGTAGCCGTTGCATCCTTTAAAACCGTCATAGAAGCAATATCACTAGGGTCAATACCACTTAAGTCTGCCTCAAATGGAATACCGTCCACTACATATAATGGTGCACGGCTTGAATAAGCAGAACCTAAACCACGAATTCGGATACTTGCATTAGTACCGGGTTGGCCAGAAGTAGACATAACTTGAACACCAGCAACCTCACCATTTAGAGCTTTAGAAAGCTCTGTCGGATTTTTTAATGATATTTTATCGCCTTTAATTTCGGTTGCAGATCCAGTAAATGAACGCTTAGTAGCCCCGCCATAAGCAACTACCATAACTTCATCAAGCAGCTTGCTGTCAGACTTCATTGTGACTTTTACATGAGGTCTAATGACGACTTCTTGAGTCTGCATACCAATATACGAAATCACCAAAGTTTTCGCGGAACTACAACTCTTTTATTTTATTAATAATCAAGCAATTATACCATGTAATAGAAATCACTATAGCGAAATTTCCTTTCTCACAAGGTATGTGTATAGGGGTACAATGCATAAAACCTTACTGCTGTGATACTATTTGTTGAATTAATGACTTGGTTATCATATGTATATCATAAAGTTAATACGTTGCTTAAAGATTTTAAATGATTATTTCTCTTATATGAAGAATATCTTTTGTCAACATCTATCATCCTAACTGCTTTCGATGAAGCATTTACTCTACATTGTCATTTTATTAGCGAAAGTACTAAAGTCTATGTAAAAGAATATTTCAATAGCTTCAAAAAACAGTAAACTCAAAACTTTGTGATTAGCCAAATAATCAAGACAACTGTTGTTTCTTCATAAGAGTTTTCATCATTTCTGCTTCCACACTTCCACCCACTCCTTGTATTCCTTTATTCATCGGTATTACAAGTGCTGTGGAAGCAACTCAAAAGTGTGGAAGCAAAATTTGCTTCCACACCTCCAACCAGCCTTAAATATTGATAACACACCAATGTCAATCTTCTATTAGCACTACACTATACCTGATTGATTCTCAGTAGTTTCTTACTGCAAAATTTTGCAAACCTATTGCAGCGATACTGCAAAGCTGTTGCAGTGGTACTGCAAACTAATATGCAGCGCGGCTGCAAGCAATATGCAGTGATACTGCAAACAATATGCAGTGGTACTGCAAAACGTATGCAGTAAGTTTGCAGCGAGCAAACTGAAACTGAATAGTGAATGAACAGACTTTAAAGGAGAAGTATATGACTAACGATATGAAAGTGTAGTATTGGCTATGCTAAGTTCGTGTTTTTTTAGGCAAAGGCATGAGTGCATGGTTCTTTTCTAAATCATGCACTATAGTCATATCCATTACATTTGTATACACTTGTGTGGTTTTAACACTTTTATGCCCCAATAATTTTTGCACCGTTGTGATGTTTACTCCATTATAAATCAATAGTGTTGCATTAGTATGGCGAGCAGTGTGAAATGAAATTTTTTTTGATAAACCAGCTAGGCGGGAAATCACAATTAAATCCTTGTTCACATTAGAGTTATCCCTTAAATGAAAGAAGCTTTGTAAGTCATCCCGATATTTGTCCAGAATAACAAGCCCTTTTCCTTCGAATAAGAGATAAAGAGGTAATCTGACTTCTGTACTCGTCTTTATGGATTTATAAATTAGCCAGGTTTCTTGACGAATCTCCACGATGTTATCGGGTGATAAACTGATAAAATCAGAATATCTCATTCCTGCATAGCAACAAAACAAGAATGCATCTAAAGTCTTTTGCAATTTAGTATATCTGCCAGCCAAGCTTAATTTCTCCAACTTCTCCAACTCTTCAGGAGATAAGTGCGTATGCTTGTTTTCTATAGTTTTAATCTTGTACTTTCGAAAAGCGTATTTTTGTATCTCCATATAATCCTTGTTGATGGCGACATTTATATGTCGCTTCAGATGCTTCATATGTTTGGCTATCGTATTTGTGTGATAACCTCTTGATTGCAAGAAATATTCAAAGGAGGATATGAATTCGAATGTTAAATCAGAAAAGGTTACATCCTTTTTGAACTGTTGTAATAATGAAAGAGTGGAGAGATGATTTCGTTTTGTGCTTTCTTTTAGAGTAGAGTTTGCTATCTCTTGCCTAAAAAAAGGAATAAAAGCGGTTTTGTTTTCGCTTGTGCTCAAAACATCCTTTAGTAACTCTAATGAAATACGCCTTCCTTGCTGCCACAATTCCAACTCTTTTTTTTCTATCATAGCCATGAACTCATATATCAATCTATTCAGCGCATCTGCATTAGGATGATTCTTCACAATAAGCTTTTTATTGTCCCACTGTTCTGGCTTTAAATAAACTTTGGTTGAAAAATACTTTTTCTTTCTGTCCAAATAGGCTTCTACTTGTACCAATGCCATTCCTTTTTTATTCAGGCTTCTTTTTCTGTTGTACACTAGATTGTAAATAATCTTACTCATTTTACTTGATTTTAATTAATACCAATAACAAATAAGACGATATTCTGTGCTCGATGGGATTAGAATAAGAATTAATATCTCTAAAAAGTGTCTTTTTGTGTTTAGCTATTAATCGGTATTTAGCCTCCGGGAACTCTCAATTTGTTTCAAAATCAGGTCCGTTCTCTGTTTTAGCGGCTTATTTATTAACCATTTTGTTTTAAAATATGTGTATTTCTTGGAAAAATCATCCTAAAAGAGGGAATCATAGTGATAGTAAACATAAGCCAGTTTAGGTTTTTTAAGTGTGAAAAATCTGTTATTAAGCATAAAGTGGCATGTTTAATTAATAAATTGATAGATTTACAAGGTTTTTTCAATAAAATAGTTGTTCGTTTCAGTTTTATTAATATATTTGCACTTTGTTAGAGTAAAGAAACAATTAATGTAAAGTTAAACTTTAAGAGAGAATTTATGAAAAGAAAATTGATGCTGTTATTGGCATGCCTTTTTGTGGGCATAAGCCTAGTAACTGCTCAGACTCAGAAAGTCACAGGCGTTGTGATTTCTGAAGAAGATGGGCAACCAGTTGTTGGGGCCTCTGTATTAGTAAAAGGTACCAATTTAGGTACTATAACTGATGTATATGGTAATTTTACTTTGTCGAGCGTACCAAGTTCTGCAAAGACTTTGCAGATTTCGTATATTGGAATGCAGGCGCAAGAAGTGGCAATTAAACCCCATTTAAAAATCACATTGAAGCCGGATGCTAAACAATTAGATGAGATTATAGTTGTTGCTTATGGTACTGCTAAGAAATCAGCATTTACCGGTTCTGCTTCAACTATTAAAGCTGATAAATTGGAAGAGAGAATTGTGTCGAATATCACCAATGCCCTCTCCGGACAGGTGGCCGGTATTCAGACAGTAAATGCTAACGGAGCTCCGGGAGCGTCTGCGACAGTTCGTATCCGTGGTATCGGTTCTATGAGTTCAAGCAATGCTCCGTTGTATGTAGTAGACGGAGTACCTTATGATGGTGATATGTCTTCCATTAACCCTCAAGATATAGAATCCCTTTCTGTATTGAAGGATGCGGCTGCTAACTCTATTTATGGAGCACGCGGAGCGAATGGAGTTATCTTGATTACAACTAAATCTGCTAAAACAGAAAAAGCAAAGGTCACATTTGATGCCAAATGGGGGTCCAATTCGCGCATGGTTCCTCAATATGATGTAATTGGAACGGCAGAATATTACGAAACGCAGTACAAGACTTTGTACAATTCCAAGATCTATACCGGTTCCTCTAAGGCCGAAGCTTATAATTATGCAGATAAAACTTTGTTGGACGCAAAAAATGGTGGATTGGGATACCTTGTTTATACCGTGCCTGATGGTGAAAAATTGATTGGTAACAATTTCAAGCTTAATCCGAATGCTAAGTTAGGGTATTCTGATGGTAAATATTATTATACTCCTGACGATTGGTATGACGAAGTATTCAGTTCAAATTTCCGTCAGGAATACAATGTTAATATCTCAGGCCGTTCTGACAAATTGAATTACTATGCAAGTGTCGGTTACCTGAATGATTCCGGTATTATTCAAAATTCTGCTTACAAACGTTATACCGGTCGTGCAAAAGTTGATTATCAAGCTAAAGAATGGTTAAAAGTAGGAACCAACATTGCATACACTTATTCGGATTCACAAGCTCCTGACTATCAGGATGGTGATTCTTGGGGAAGTTCTGCTAACTTATTTTATGTATCCAATACAATTGCACCGATCTATCCTTTATATGTACGTAATGCTGACGGAAGTATTGCTATCAATCCCAACACAGGGTATAAAATCTATGACTCGGGTAACAACAGCGGCTTTTCTCGTCCTTCGGTAACTGGAAATGCGGCTAGAGACATCGAACTGAACCGTCAGCATGAATATACCGATTTGTTAAGTGGAAAATGGTATGCTAACATCACTCCGATTGAAGGTTTGACGCTGACTGCCAATATTTCTGCGAATGTACAGAACAGCCGTTTGAACCAGTTGAGCAGTGCTTTCGGATCTGCATCGGCAGATGATGGTTCTGTTTTTGTACAGCATACCAGAATGATGGGAGTGAATAACCAGTATCTGGCAACCTATGCACGTACGTTTGCCGATAAGCATAATGCAGATTTATTGGTCGGTTATGAACAATACCGTTATAAGAATCAAGTACTCTACGGAGAAAACACCAATCTGTACAACCCATATATCGGTGAGTTGAATAATGCCGGAGGTATAGACAAGAAGAATGCGAAATCATATACGGACAATTATATGACCGAAGGTATTTTGAGCCGTTTGCAATATAACTATGACGGAAAATACTTCCTCAGTGCTTCTTATCGTCGTGACGCTTCTTCACGTTTCCATAAAGATCACCGTTGGGGTAACTTCGGAAGTGTAGGTGGAGCTTGGCTGATTAACCACGAAAAGTTCATGGAAAACGTGAAATGGGTGAATATGTTGAAATTGAAAGCTAGTTGGGGTGTGCAGGGTAATGACAGACTGCTGATTACTGTAAACGGTGTACAGCGTGACAACTGGTATGCTTATCAAGACCAGTATGATGTGAACTACGCTAACGGGCAATATTCACTGATTCTCAAATATAAAGGAACGAAAGATCTGACTTGGGAAACGTCTTATGCTTTCAATATCGGTACTGACTTTGAATTATTCAACAACCGTTTGAATGGTACTATTGAATATTTCAGCAGAAAAACTGTCGATTTGTTGTATAACAAACCGATCCCTGTATCATCCGGTATCAGTACAGGCTATGAGCCGACCAACGTGGGCGATATTATGAATAAGGGTGTTGAATTGGATTTGAACGGCATTATCCTTCGCGGAAAGGATTATGAATGGGCTATGAACTTCAACCTGACGCACTATACCAATAAAATTACTGCATTGGATCCGGATTTGGAGAAAAATGGCGGTCAAAAAGGTTCTTATTATATTTACCGGGTAGGAGGATCTCTTTACCAGTCTTATTTGAAAACATACGCCGGAGTAGATCCGGATACGGGAAAGGCATTGTATTATGTGGATCCGGATAATGGTGATTATACAAAGACTTCTAACTATGAAGAAGCCCAACAAGCGGATCAGGGTACTACGTTGCCAAAAGTATATGGTGGTTTGGGGACTTCAGTGCGATTCTACGGTTTTGATTTCTCATTGCAGCTTTCTTATCAGTTGGGCGGCAAATATTACGACGGGGCTTATCAGGCATATATGCACAATGGAAATAGTGGTATGCAAGGTACAAACTGGTCTACGGACATCCGTAAAGCGTGGACACCGGACAATCGTTATACTGACGTACCTCGTTTAAGTGCAAGTGATGCAAGCTACCAACAGGATTCCAGCCGTTTCCTTGTTAGCTCGGATTATCTCAGCCTTAACAATATTACATTGGGATATACAATACCGAAACGTTTGACCAGCAAACTGGGACTATCTCATTGTAGAGTTTATTTGACGGCTGACAATGTAGCTCTTTTATCGGCACGCAAAGGTCTTGACCCGCGTTTGGGATTAGGTCTGGGAAGCTCGACTGCTGAAAGTGGTGCCAATACTACCAGTTCATATTCTGCGATGCGTACTATCACAGGAGGAATTTCTCTTACGTTTTAATTAAAAAAGAAAGAACTATGAAACGAATAAATAAGTTTGCACTTTTTATATTGGGAGCATTATCGTTTGCTTCCTGCTCTGACATCAATGACATTGAGAGTGAGGGCTACCGAATTACAGGTGAACAGATAGATGATGCTACATCTGTCATCCCTTCCCGTGTGGAGGCTAAAATTGCAGGTATGTATAGCAGCATGGGGACAGTGTGTGCTGCATTTCCTTCTGATACCAGAGATGATGACGGTGGTTATCCGACAGTTTGTCTTTCTCAGGATTTGAATGGCCCGGATATGATCTGTGCCAATAATGGTTATAACTGGTTTTCTGTCAGCAGTGAATATAGTGACCGTTATGCTACGTATGCCAATCCCTTTGCACGTTATGCTATCTTTTATAATCAGATAAAAGCGGCGAATGATATTATTCTTTCTATTGATCCGGCGACGGCGAGTGAGACTGAAAAGTATTATTTAGGACAAGCTAAGGCGGTTCGTGCGTTTGATTATTTATGTCTGGCACCTTATTATCAGTTCCGCTATGCTACCAGTAAAGACCTTCCATGTGTGCCGTTGATAACGGAAGAAACGACTAATTTTGTCAATAATCCTCGTGCTACGGTAGGTAAGGTCTACGAACAAATTATAAGTGACTTGAATAGTGCTATTGATTTGTTGGAAGGATATAACCGTCAGGGAGATAAGACTCGTATCGACCAACAGGTTGCTTATGGGTTACGTGCACGTGCTCACTTGTATATGGGAATGTGGCAAGAAGCATACAATGATGCTGATAAGGCAATGGAAGGCTATACTCCTTATACTAAAGAAGAAGTGTCCAAACCTGCTTTTTATGATATATCCGATCATAACTGGATGTGGGGAATTAACGTTTCTGTACCTATGGTGAATAAGAATGCGTATGCAACTCCGGCAGGACAATTAGGGTCATTCTCCAGTTATGCTTACACGGCGGGAGTAGCCATGTATAAGACTATAAACTCCTTGCTTTATAAGAAAATCTCAACATCAGATGTCCGCAAACAATGGTGGGTCGATGAAAACCTGAAATCAGACGCATTATCTGGACTTAGCTGGGGCTCTGCAATTGGAAATGATATTTCGACATTGGAAATAGAAGATGTAAAAATGAAATTTATCAAATATACCAATGTGAAGTTCGGAATGAAAAGTGGTATAGGAAGCTCCAATAATGACAATGACTGGTGTATCATGCGTGCCGAGGAGATGATTCTTATCAAAGCGGAAGCTTTGGCACAACAGAATGACGAAGGTAATGCTGCTAAAGAGCTTAAGGTATTGCTGGATGAGCGTGATGCGAGTTGGAACAAAAGTTCTGTAACTGTTGATGATGTTTGGTTGCAACGTCGTATTGAATTATGGGGTGAAGGCTTCTCTATGGCAGATATTATGCGTTTGGGTAAACCTGTTGTTCGCTTCCAGGGAAGTGACAAGGGAAACTGGCCGGATGCTTTCTGTTTCAATATTGCTGCTGATGACCCTTGGTTGCTGTTGCGTATCCCGCAGAAAGAAAGCAATAACAATGCCGGTATCGTGAATAATACCGGAGGTAACCTTCCCGTAGCAGGGCAGAATCCGAATTTAAAAGATGGTGCAACTGATTAAAATGAATACTACAATGAAAAAAGTAACAAAATATATAGCTTTATTAATTGGAGGAATAGCATTGCTAAGCATGGCTGCTTGCTCCGATGATGATGGACGTACTCCTTCTCCGGCAGTTGATCCCAATTGTATTGGTGCTTCTTTTGTGGGAGATAATATTGGATATGAAGAGTTGGAAGATACTGATCCTAAAGAACTGACGTTGACAATTAGCCGGGATAAGACAGAGGCGGCTGCAACTGTTGCAATTGAGGTACAGGCTAATACGGAAAATATTTTCAACATCCCTCAGAGTGTTAGTTTTGCAGCCGGACAGGCAACGGCTGATCTGGTTATAACTTTTGAAAATGCACAGCTAAAAGAGGAGTATTCGTTTCAAATCTCATTGGAAGCTGCGGCCGTTAATCCATATAAAGGAAACGGACATGCTAGTTTCACTGTTCAATGTTTGAAATGGGTGGATGTTTCGGGAACATTTGCTTTCAAAGACTGGGTATTTGATGAATATAATGCTGGTAAAGAATATAATGTAAAAGTACAACGTGTAGATGGCGAGAATCGTTATCGCATTGTTGATCCGTTCTCGCAAGCTTTGGCAGAGTCAGGAGAAGAAGTTGGTGAACCGGATGAATATTTGTTCTTCACGATTAATCCGAAAAACAATGGAGTCGCTTTCGATAGTTATAATACCGGGTACTTGACAGAAGAAGGATCAGATATCCTAGGATTTAGCTCATTGGACTATTTAGGGGTAGATGATGTGGATTCTAAATATGATCCGACAAGCCATAAGATGACTCTCAATGTCTATTATTACGGGGATGGTCTGATTGGACAAAAAGAATCTGTGCTTACAGTGCCGGATGACTTTAAATTGATACTTGAGGATGAGTGATTCGAATCTAATCAATATTTGAAAGACGATTAACATGAAGAAATAGATCATTTCTTCTTGACAAGAATAAATAGAGAGTATGTTCGCGTTTTAAAAAAACGTAAGCATACTCTCTTTTATTATCTCATTGAAATCATTATCTTTGTCCCCGTGTTATATAGGAAAGAAAAAAGTAAAGAATGAAAGAATTTGTAATATCCGAAGCCAAAGTAGAAATAGCAGTGCTTGTGGGACTCATCACTCAGACGCAGGATGAGCGTAAAACGAACGAGTATCTGGATGAATTGGCTTTCCTTGCTGAGACGGCTGGGGCGGAGGTAGTGAAACGATTTACACAGAAATTACCGACAGCCAATTCGGTTACTTATGTCGGAAAAGGAAAACTGGAAGAGATCAGACAATATATACGGACAGAAGAGGAAGAAGAACGTGAAGTGGGAATGGTCATCTTTGACGATGAACTTTCTGCGAAACAGATACGTAATATTGAAGCTGAGCTGAAAATTAAAATACTTGACCGTACATCACTGATTCTCGATATATTCGCGATGCGTGCTCAGACTGCTAATGCAAAGACGCAGGTGGAACTTGCCCAGTATAAATATATGTTGCCACGCCTGCAACGACTCTGGACTCACTTGGAACGCCAGGGAGGCGGTTCCGGAGCCGGTGGCGGTAAAGGTTCCGTGGGGCTTCGCGGACCGGGAGAAACGCAACTCGAAATGGACCGCCGTATCATCTTGAACCGTATGTCATTGTTGAAGGAGCGCTTGGCTGAGATTGACAAGCAGAAGTCTACCCAGCGGAAGAACCGCGGACGCTTGATTCGTGTGGCATTGGTGGGATATACCAATGTAGGAAAATCCACATTGATGACTTTGCTTTCGAAAAGTGAAGTCTTTGCCGAGAACAAGCTGTTTGCCACGTTGGATACTACGGTGCGTAAGGTGATTATTGAGAACCTGCCGTTCCTGCTATCCGATACGGTGGGCTTTATCCGTAAATTGCCGACGGATTTGGTAGACTCCTTCAAGTCTACTCTGGATGAGGTACGCGAGGCGGACTTGCTGTTGCATATCGTAGACATCTCTCATCCGGATTTTGAAGAACAGATAGAAGTTGTGAACAAGACGTTGGCAGATATCGGTGCCGCCGGTAAGCCCATGATTCTTGTATTCAATAAGATAGACGCTTATACTTATATAGAGAAAGCGGCTGACGACCTTACCCCCAGAACCAAGGAAAACTTGACACTCGAAGAACTGATGAAGACGTGGATGGCAAAAATGGAAGACAACTGTCTCTTTATTTCCGCCCGCGAAAGAATCAATATGGACGAACTGAAAAGCGTAGTTTATCAACGAGTGAAAGAATTACACGTTCAGAAATACCCCTATAACGATTTTCTTTATCAGATCTACGAAGAGGAGGAATAATTAATCAATGTGCTGCTTTGCTGATTGGGGGAAGCGGCACATTACTTATATTTATTAATATGAAAGATTATCGTAGACTAACTGAAGATGAAGTGCTTCAGTTAAAGAGCCAGTCGTGTCTGGCTGATGATTGGGGAAATGTATCAGTTGCAGAGGGGTTTAATTGTGAGTACGTTCATCACACCCGTTTTTCGGGAGAAGTGAAACTGGGTGTATTTGATGCTGAATTTACATTGCCGGGAGGCATCAGGAAACATTCCGGATTGCGTCATGTAACTTTGCACAATGTGACAGTAGGGGATAACTGCTGCATTGAAAACATTCAGAACTACATTGCTAATTATGAGATCGGTAATGATACCTTCATTGAGAATGTGGATATCATTCTGGTGGACAGGCTTACTACTTTCGGTAATGGGGTA
>OHJC01001050.1_pt1 | contig 12919 bp, 17 predicted proteins | sample 1568461 | NCBI WGS metagenome assembly OHJC01 (sample SAMEA3879535, study PRJEB24766) | human gut metagenome | biome: human-associated habitat; feature: feces | place: USA | collected 1985/1987 | reverse complement strand
ATTCCGGGTCGTCCTCGCGGGCTTCCGACGCATTTATCATTTCAAGCAGCGTCGTGAAGTTCTTCTCGTCCTCTGGGGCTTCATACCAGATATAGCCGATTAGTGCGGTGTAGTAGAGCTTTTCCGCTTTCACCCAGAAATCCTCGCCGGATTTTTCCCCGTCGCCTTTGGTGTTGGCGATAATGGTATTGACTAACTTCAAAATGTCCTTTTCGCTCCGCAGATAGGCAAAGGGATTGTATTTCATGGATTTTTTGAAGTTAATCGTATTTAGCACTTTGATACGGTATTTGTACCGCTGCAACATTTTCCCGGTTTCCAAAATCAGTGTTCCTTTCGGGTCAGTGACGATATACGACGTTGGAAAATCCTTTGACGTACATTGCATGAGCGACGGTTTCACAAAGAACCGGGTCTTGCCGCTGCCGGAACCGCCGATTACAAGGATATTTTTGTTTCTTGCGTATTTCGGCTGCTTCGGGCGGCTGTTCATGGTGAGCCGTTCCGTCTGCGTTAAGGGGATATTGTTCTCAAATACCGGGTCTGTGTACGGCTTTATGTCGTCAGCCCCGCCCCAACGCGCCGAACCGTATTCTGTCCCGCGGCGGTATTTCTTCGCGTTCTTGCCTTTGGTGTAGATAATCAGCCGGACAATGACCGCCCCCGCAATGCCGATAAGTAAGTCTGCCGGGTGGAAGCTCGGCGCGATACTGGAAAAGGCGGTGGTAAAACCGTCCCCAAGATGTAGCAGCTTTGCGCTTGCGTCCGCGCCGGGGGATAGACGGACAGCCGCGCCCACTTTATCAAAGAGCCAGACAAAGAGCAGATACGGGAGATTTAGGATAAGCAGCTTCTTGATTTCCGGCTTCATAGCGATACCTCCCTGTCCTTGTTCTTGACCTTTGCCCGTTCCGCGTTCTTGCCCTGTGCGGCTTCTTTGAGCGTAGAGAGCAGCTTTCGGATAGAGGGCTTTTTCTCCTGTGTCAGCTTCTTTGCGGAAAACTCCTTAAAGGCTGCGGTCAGCACGTCCGCGTCCCGCCCCTTGAAAAAAACCAGATAGCGGGGCGGGCTTTCCGTCGCGTCCTTTTTCAGCGCAAAGTCGATACCGTACTTTTTCGCCGTACTCTCAAAGGCTTTGATATTGCCCTCGGTAATCTCAATGTTGGAAACGCCCGCGTTCTGCTTCATAAGCTGCTTTAAGCTCTGCTTTCCCTGTGGCGGTTTTGCAAGCTGCTTTTTGCCCTTTGACAGTATGGCTTTCATTGCCTTTTGGAGCGTCTGGGCGGTCAGCTTCCCGGTCTTGATGTAAAGGGCTATGGTCTTTTCGTTTACTTCGTCCTGCAATTCCTCGCGTCCTCCTTTCGCGTTTCTTTATGGGGCGGCGGTCAGATACGCACCCGCAGCCCGTTCAAGTCCTCGGCTCTGATACCCACAAGATACCAGTTGTCGCCGTACTCAATCCGGGTCGGCTTCCACTTGCCCCGCACGAATACGTCAAAGCACTCACCGCAATGCAAGCCCCCGTAGTAGCTGTTTAAGTCAAAGCGAATGTCGTAACGGTCGGTGCGCTCGTCAAATACCAATGCTCCTGTCATTTTCTGTGCCATAATAAAATCCTCCTTTTGTTGTTTTACAGGCTTTCGCCCGGTTTGAATGAATAATAGTCCGGGTCGCCGTACTGCGGCTTCTTCGGTGACAGTGCGCCGCTTGCCATGTCATGGGCGACAAGGGAAGTGTAATAATTGCCGATAGTGGACGGGGCGTTGAAAAGGGCTGCTTTCAGATATTGCTTGATGTTGCGGATTTTCGTTGTGTTCTCCCGCATACAGTCAAGCACAAAGCGGATATGCTCGCCGTCCAGTTTCATAAACTTAGATTTCACAAGCTCTGCCGGGTAGTCGTCCCCCGCAATCCGTACCCGCTTTCTGGCGGTGCATACGGTTTCAAGCATGAGGTCTACAATCTCGTCCAGCCTGTCCCCGTCAAACTTCATGTCCTGTTTGAGAATGTGGTAGTCGATATTGTCCTTGATGATTTCCCGGTATATATCAACTGCGCTCTGTGCTGCCGCTTCCGTTCCTTTCCGTTCCGGCGGCGTAGCCGCTTCTCTGCAAGGAGAGGGGTTAGGGGAAAGGATAGGAATGGAATGGGTACTTGATAAATCTGTATTTGATTTTTCTTTTTTTGGTAAGTCAGTTCTTTGTATATCTTTATTTAATTGCGTTGGATTTTCCAACGTAGGTTTTTCCAATGTTGGTTTTTCCTGCGTTGGATTATCCAATGTTGGATTTTCCAATGTAGGTAAATCCGGCGTAGGCGGCTGCGGCTGCTCGAATATCACATAGTCCGCGCCCCGCAAGCGTCCTTTCTCGTCGCGCTCCCTTGACCGAACGATATACCCGGCGCGTTCAAGCTCCTTAATGGCTTCGCGGATAGCGTCTATCTTCTCCCGGTTGATAAGGGATAAGCCTTTCAAGGTGTAGTCCCAATCTTCGGGGAGTGACAGCATTTGCGACAACAGCCCTTTTGCCTTTAAGGAAAGCTCCTTGTTGCGTAGGTGGTGGTTGCTCATTACGGTGTAGCCCTTGTTCCGTTCCACTCTGAAAACTGCCATAGTAAATCACTCCTTTTGCTGTGGATTTGTTACGCAGTAGAAGCGCGGTTTCGGGGGATAAGGTATAAATCCCTTGCCGCGCCAGATACGCGCCCGCAAAATCGCTTGTAGCAAGGCTTTTTCTGCCCCTACTGCGTAACAAAGGGCATAAAAAAGCGGCGTTCCTGTTCTCCCATGTAGAGAGTAAGAAACGCCGCTTCTGCGTCGTATTCAGTTTTTAGTACAATACCCTGCTTGTCCGTCGCTCGAAAAACCTTGATTTTCCAGTGTTTTCAAAAGTATCGTTATCTAACGTCAGCTTTCAACCGTCCGGGCTTCCAGCGTATGCTTGCCGACATCAAGGCAGGGCGGATCAAGCGCGTCATCGTAAAGGACATGAGCCGCTTCGGACGCGATTATCTCCAAGTGGGAATGTATACCGATGTTGTTTTCCCGGAGTTTGGCGTTCATTTTATTGCCGTCAATGACGGCGTGGACAGCACACGCGGCGAAAGTGAGTTTACCGCGATCCGCAATGTGTTCAATGAAATGTATGCCCGCGATACCTCTAAGAAGATTCGCGCTACATGGCAGAGCAAAGGCAAGTCCGGCGAGCATTTGACGACCATTCCACCCTATGGGTATATGAAAAGCCCGGAGGACAAAAAGAAATGGATCGTCGATGAAGAAGCCGCAGCCGTCGTACAGAAGATCTTCTCCTTGTGCGCATCCGGCAAGGGACCCACGCAGATTGCTAAATGGCTCAAACAGCAGCAAATCTTGAACCCAACCGCCTATTGCCATGCGAAAGGTCTGCCGACCAGCAACAAGCCGACAGCAGACCCGTACAAATGGACAAATGAAACGGTTTCCCGCATTTTAGAGCGCGTAGACTATCTGGGACATACCGTAAACTTCAAGACTACAAAAATGTCCCATGACTACGAGTTGGAACAAAGCAACCTGAAATCAATGGCAGAAGTCCTGCGCAAAGACCTGAAGCAGCAGGAGCAGCAGAAAACCAATGTTAGGGCTTTTATCGCTGCCGTAAAGAAGTACACGGATTTGCAGGAGCTTGACGCGGCTGTTCTCCGTGCTTTCATTGACAGGATCGAAGTTTCCCATGTTGACAAGAAATCCAGAACGCGGGAAATCACCATCGTCTATAACTTTATCGGTGCATTTGACTTCACACGGGCAATCGAAAATGCCCGCAACACAAGTAAAAAAGAGCAAAGAACGGCATAGCCGTTAAGCTACACCGTTCTTTGCTTCAATGTTTTCCTAAGTCACCGCCGCATTGTGCGTGCCGTTTTTCGACTTACGAATAGTGTCCACCAGCAGACTGCCGCCGAACAGCAGCAGAAGAACCGGCAGAAGAAACTCCCGCCCCAGTCGGAAGGGGGCAAAGTTCAGATTGCTCATCAGAAAATACAGTCCGAACAGGGAGCAGCCCAGCCGGAAGAAGGAAAATCGGGGAAACAGCCCGAAAATGCCGAACACCAGAAGCGCCGACGGCCAGACTACGTCCCAGAGCTTCGCGTGGAAGTTCAGAAGATAGGATGTCAGCATGATGCCGCCCACCAGTAAAATCCAGACGGCAAGGCCGATGCCGCCCTTTCTTTCCGTCGTCCAGAGACAGTTCCCATGTCATTTCCGGATGGCTATGTACGTCGTTTTCTTCCCCGTCCGCCGGGACGATCTCGGCGGGGTGAACCTCTTTCCGTTCGACCCCCAGCAGCTCGTCAGTGGAGATGCCGAAAATCTCCGCCAGCTTCGGCAGTGCGCCGATGTCCGGACAGGACTGGTCATTTTTCCATTTGCTCACGGCCTGCGCGGTGACGCCCATCAGCTCCGCAAGGGCGTCCTGAGTCAGTCCCAGACGCTTGCGGTGGAAGACGATCCGCTTTCCCAATGTTTCTTCCATATTCTATTGATCTCCTTTTCCTTAAATGAAGTACATGGCAGGGCGTTTTGCCTTGCCGGAAGGGTATCAGTCGTTGCAACTGCCTATATCATGCCATAACCGGGACGAAAAAGCTATAAAATGTTCGTTAATATGGGAAGAATTTTTTCCCAACCGGCGGTTGAAATGGACTCAACCACTGGTTGCGGGCGGTTTTGCTTGCAATAACGGCTGGAATGTGGTATCCTTTTCCGTAGAAAACGGAGGGAATGACATGGAAAAAATAACCAGCTTTACCATTGACCACATCAAATTGCAGCCGGGGCTGTACGTCTCCCGGAAGGATAAGGTGGGGGCGGAGACGGTGACGACCTTCGACCTGCGCCTGACGAAGCCCAACGACGAGCCGGTGATGAACACCGCCGAGGTGCACACCATCGAGCATCTGGCTGCCACCTATCTGCGCAACGACCCCCAGTGGAAGGACAAGGTGCTTTATTTTGGCCCCATGGGCTGCCGCACCGGCTTTTATCTGCTGCTGGCGGGGGACTATGCGTCCAAAGATGTTGTTCCGCTGGTGCTGGACTGCTTCCGCTTCATCCGGGACTACCGGGGAGAGGTGCCGGGGGCAAGCCCGAAGGATTGCGGCAACTACCTGGACATGAACCTGTCCATGGCAAATTATTGGGGCAGAAAATACGCCGCGCTGTTGGAGAACATTGACGACAACCGGCTGGTTTACCCGGAATAAGGAGAAAACAATGACGAAATTAGGAATTATTGGCGCGATGGATGTGGAGGTTGAAACACTGCTTTCCGAAATGGAGCAGGTGGCCTCCACAAAGAAAGCGGGCAGTACCTTCCACGAGGGCGTGCTGATGGGGCTTCCCGTGGTACTGGTGCAATGCGGCGTGGGCAAGGTCAACGCGGCGCTGTGCGTGCAGATCATGTGTGACTGCTTTGGCGTGACCCATCTGGTGAACACTGGTATTGCGGGGTCTCTTTGCGCGGAGCTGGATATCGGCGATCTGGTGGTGAGCCGGGACGCCATGTACCATGATTTTGACTGTACCCATTTCGGCTATCCCTTCGGCAAGGTTCCGGGGATGGATGTCATCGCGTTTCCTGCCGACGACACGCTGCTTGGCTGCGCATTCGCGGCGGCGGAGGCGGTGAATCCGGGTCACACCCGGGTGGGCAGAGTCGCCAGCGGCGACCAGTTCGTGGCCGACCCGGCGGTGAAGGAAAAAATCGTCGCAAACACCCGGGGACTGTGTACGGAAATGGAGGGCGCGGCCATCGCCCAGACGGCCTACCGCAACAGCGTACCCTTCGTCATCCTCCGCGCCATCTCCGACAAAGCGGACGACAGCGCGGAAATGGACTATCCCACATTTGAAAAAATCGCTGCCCACCGCTGTGCCGAGGTCACCTGCAGGCTGGCAAAACACCTGCATGAAGCGGAAATGATGAATTGATTGTATTCTCCGGGGAAAGCTACCTCCGGAGGGATTCAACATGACGGAAAAACAATACGGCGCTCTGGTGGCGCGGATGGCGCCAAAATCGCCCATGTGGCGCGACTGCCTGAACGCTTTCTGGATCGGCGGGCTGATCTGTGTGGTTGGGCAGATATTCACGAACTGCTACGGCGCCTGGGGACTGGAAAAACAGGATGCCGGAACGGCCGCGTCCATGACGCTGGTGGCGCTGTCCGCGCTGCTGACGGGTCTGAGCGTGTACGACGACATCGCCAAGCATGCGGGAGCCGGTACGCTGGTGCCAATCACGGGATTTGCCAACGCCATCGCCGCCTCGGCCGTGGAGTTCAAGACCGAAGGCTTCGTTCTGGGCGTGGGCGCGAAAATGTTCACCATCGCGGGGCCGGTGATCGTGTACGGCCTGACTGCAAGCGTGGTGTATGGGTTTATTTACTGGCTGTATACGATTCTATAGAAGAGGCGCTGTCATCCGAAGTAAGATGACAGCGTTTTTCATTCCCGCGCAAAAAAGCGTTTTCGAAAAATTCGCCGTATTATGGGTATGACCGGTCAAAAAAAGTGAGGTGACGCCCGTGAAGGATAAAGCCGTGATCGAAGCAATCGCCCGCCGGGACGAGCAGGCGGTGAGCGCGGTCATCGATAAATACTCCCGTCTGCTCTGGCCGATTGCCAGCGCGGTGCTGGAGAAGGTCGGGTGCGCTCAGGATGTGGAGGAATGTGTCGCGGACACGTTCATCTACCTCTGGGAGCACCCGGAAAAATTTGACCCCGAGAAGGGAAGCCTGAAAAGCTGGCTGTGCATCGTGGTGAGAAGCCGCGCCATTGACCGCTTTCGGGAGATCACCCGCCAGGGCGTGCTTCCGTTGGAAGAGGCCGTTCTGGCGCAGACCCTGGGGCTTCAGGAGGAAGCCATGCGCAAAGAGACCCGGCGGGAGCTGCTGGAAACGGTGAATTCTCTGGACGAGCCGGGGCGGGAAATTCTGGTGCGGCGGTATTATTACGACCAGAAGCCGCGGCAGATCGCATTGGCATTGGAAATGACGGTGAAGCAGGTGGACAACTCCCTGTACCGCAGCAAGCGTCTGCTCAGGGAAAAGCTGTCGCAAGCCTGGGGAGGTGCGGAATGAATCGATTTACCAAGAATAATTTACGTAATATCCGGCAGACATTTGAAGAAAAAACCGGTGTGAATCTGAATGTAGAAAGCCGGGTATCTCCGAAGAAAACAAAATATCTGCTGTTGGCGGCGGCGCTCTGCGCGCTTCTGCTGGCGTCCTGCGCCCGGACGCTGTTTTCGGGGCTTAACGGGGACGATCTGTCCCTGAAAGGAACCTATCTTGGGGACGGGATCGTTTCCATAGAGGTGGTGAACCGGTCTGATAAGGCGCTGGAATTCCAGAAGCAGGTGAAGCTCATGGGCTGGCGGAACGGGGAAGTGGAGCCTTTGTCCGGAGGAACGGTGCGCGTCGAGAATACCCGCTTCCCGGCGCACTCCGGCGGCACCATGCTGGTGGATTTGTCGGAAGCCTACGACATCAAGGCACTGGAAAACGGCACATGGGGGACGCTGGAGGAGAGCGGTTACTATCTGGTCCTGACAAATCATGATTTCCTGTTCGGCCACGACTGGATGTGTTTCTTCCACTTTTCTGAGCCTGCGGAGGAAATAACGCCAACAGAGCCGGAAACGCCTCCTGAACCTGCACCGGCACAGAATCTGGACGGCATTACCGACGATCTGAAATCCTACTTCGAGGACACCTATCTGGACGAACCGCCGGCAATGACACAGGCGCATTTCGAGTATCAGCAGAAGGTGCAGGAGCTTCTGGCGCAAACAAACGGGACACTTGTTCACCCGGTCGATCCCCACGTCTTCGTCCAGACGCCCCGGGATCAGGTGTTCGACGAGACGCTGCCCAAGGACATTCAGTATCAGGTGGTGATTCAGCAATACCATTCCCTTGACGCATTCAACCGGATGGTTGGCGCGGCGTTTTCCGGAACGGGCAGCGACCAGTCCCTGCAAATCATGGCGGCGCTCCCGGAATATCAGGGGCAGACGGACGGCGGGCAGTGCATCCCGGTGGTTTACCTGTTCGTGTACGAACGTGCCGCGCTGACGGCGGAGAACCCGTATGCGTTCATCTATGGAAACATCATCCCGTTTTCCCGGATGGAGCAGGACAAGGTGTACGAGGACGACCGGTACGTGATCTACGACATGACCGACCTGTTCTACACCGATCTGGATGCGTATCTGGACGATTTTGTGAGCGTTATGAAGGGCAAAGTTAGTCTGTACTTTGACGAACAGATTCGCCGCCGGGTGCATAATGTGTACGATTATTTCCGGGACGCGCAGACGCTTTCCGGATAACAAATGATCCCGGCGCGAAAAGCGCCGGGATGCTGTTATTTTTTCAGGACTTCCCTCACGGTCAGAATGTTTTCCTCCACGGTGAAGCGGATATCGTACCCGGCGAAAGACAGTCCGTAGACGCGCTCCGGGCTTCGCTGGTAGGAGGGCCGGGGGTCGTGGGACAGAACGCCGATGGCGGCGTCCCGCTTGTCCTCCGGGAGCAGGGACAAAAGCGCGGGCGGGAAGTGGACGCTTAGCAGAAAGTCCCCGGCTGTGTCCGTAAAGCCGCCGATGGCGTCCGGGTGGCAGTCGCCGTAGGGAATGTAGGGCTTGATGTCGAAAATCGGGGTGCCGTCCATCAAGTCCGCACCGCCCACATGCAGAACCGTGCCGAATTCCCGAGTCTGCTCCACGCCCAGAAGACGGACGCTGGACAACCCCAGATTGTTGGGGCGGAAAGGGGAACGGGTGGCGAAGACTCCCATCCGGGTGTTTCCGCCCAGCCGGGGCGGGCGCACGGTGGGCGACCAGCCCTGCCGGACAGCTTCGGAAAACTGCCAGATGAGCCACAGATGGGAAAAGTCCTCAATGCCCCGCAGGGCGTCGGCATTGCGGAATTCCGGCTCGAAGACGATGGTGGAGCGGAGGGCTTCCACCAGTCCGCTCTGCCGGGGGATGCCGAATTTGGTGGCAAAGTCGCTGTGCATTCTGGCAATGACCTGAATATTGACCGTATCCATTACGCTCTGACCTTTCTTAAACAAAAGGTGACCGCGAAAACCGCGGCAAGACCCAGACTGATGGCCGCGCCTGCGGAGCAGCCGGAATAGTAGGAAACCGTCAGCCCGACGACCCCGGCGAGAAACGCGAACAGCACGGAAAAACCGTGGTACTGTTTCAGATTCCGGGCGACGTTCCGCGCGGAAGCGCCGGGCAGCACTAGCAGGGAATTGAGAATCAGCAGACCAACGCTGGAAATGGACAGCGTCACCACAACGGCGATGGCAGCGGTGAACAGCGTCTGGGAAAGTCCCACGGGAATGCCCCGGGAAGACGCCAGCTGGGGGTGAATGGCGGTGAGGGTCAGACGGTTGCTGTAGAAAATCCAGAAAACGATCACCGCCAGCAGCACCAGCGCCAGCATCCCGATCTCCCCCGGCGTGACGGAGAGAATGTCGCCGATGAGATATTTATTGTACCGGGTAAAGCTGCCGCCGCCCACGGTGGCGACGAAAATGCCCAGCGCCACGGCGGAGCTGGAAAACACGCCGATGAGGGTATCCGCCGCCTGATTGGAGCGGCTGCGGACGAAGGAAAACAGCAGGGCAAACACCACGCTGAAGCCAACCGCCGCCCAGATGGGGGCGGCCACGCCGCAGATAATGCCGATGGCGATGCCCGTAAAGGCGGAGTGTCCCAGAGCGTCGGAGAAAAAGCTCATGCGCCCGGTGACGATCATGGTGGAGAGAATGCCGAACAGCGGCGCCATGAGCAGCAGCGCCAGCAGTGCGTTTTTCATAAAGTCCCAGTGGAGCATTTCAAAGGGAAGTGCGTTCCAAATCGCGTACCAGATACTCATGCGCGGCCTCCTCTCATGTGGAAGGTGCGGTGGAATTCCTCGGAATCCAGCACGGTTTGCGGGTCGCCCTGAATCAGAACGCCGTGGTCGATGAGCACCACCTGATCGGCGTACCGGGGCAGCAGGGAAAAATCGTGGGTGGTCATCAGGATGGACAGGTCGTAGTTTTTGCGGATCTCGTCCAGCATGTCCATCAATGTCTCCATGCCCTCCACGTCCACGCCGGAAAGCGGCTCGTCCAGAATGAGAATGTTGGGAATGGGTTCCAGCGCCAGCGCCAGCAGCACCCGTTGCAATTCGCCGCCGGAGAGGGTTCCTACCCGCTTGTTGACCAGTTCCTCTCCGTGTACCCGGGAAAGGCACTCTGCCACCGTGTCCTTCATGGCCTTGCCGAGGCCGAGAAAAGCGGGGCGGCGGCTCATGCAGCAGGCGAACAGGTCGGACACGCTGACCGGGTCGCTGGGGTCAAAAGCGGGACTTTGGGGAACGTAGCCGATGCGGGGCTTTTTGCTTCGCTGTCCCGGCTCGGAAAAGGCGATGACGCCCTCGTACTCCCGTTGTCCCAGAATGGCTTTCAGGAAGGTGGATTTGCCCGCGCCGTTGGGGCCGATGATGGCGGCCATTTCGCCGCAGTGGACGTGAAGATTCACGTCCTTCAGAATGCAGTCGGTTCCGATTTTCACGGACATATTCTCTACCCGAAGGCAGCAGGAATGGCCGCAGGAACCGCCGTGATGTGATAGATTCATCCCAATGCCTCCTTGATGGTGTCAATGTTACGGTACATGGCGTCAAAGTAGCTGTCACCAGCCATGGCCATGTCCAGGGAATAAACAGTCACGCCGGTTTCCCGGGAAATGACCCCGGCGGCGGAGGTGCTGCCGTTGCGCTCGGTAAAAATCGCGGGCAGATCATTTTCACGGACAACGCCGATCAGGTGTTTCAGCTCCTGAGCGGAGGCTTCACTGCCGGATTCTTCCTCCACCGCTTCCAGAATGGTCAGATCAAACGCCTGAGCAAAGTAGGAAAAGCCGTCATGAAACGTCACCAGTTCCCGACATTTAAGGCCGGACAGGCTGGATTCTCCATAGCTTTGCAGTGCGTCCAAATCTTCCAGCAGGCTGTCCAGATTGGCGGAAAATGTGTCCGCATATTCGGGATATCTCTGGGAGAGTCCCGTGCAGATGTTTCCTGCCATCACCTTGGCGTTTTCCGGGGAGAGCCAGATATGGGGGTCGTCTTCATGGTGGTGGTCTTCGTGACCGTGGTCGTGTTCTTCTTCCATATGCAGAAGGGCGATGCCCTCGGAAGAATCGATGATATCCGAATCATCCAGAATGCTGTCCAGAAAATCCTCCAGCCCTGCGCCGGAGATCACGACGACCTCGGCGGCCTCCGCCGCCTTTACCTGACGGACGTTCAGGGAGTAGTCGTGCAGGCAGGAGACGCTTTCCGTCACCAGTCGGGTGACGGTGAGGGGCGTACCCTCGCAGAGCCGGGAGGTAAATTCATACACGGGCAGGGTCGTAGCGGCAATTTGTGCCGGCTGTGCCTGAGACCGGCAGCCGGTGAGCAGCATCAGCAGTGCCAGCAGAACCGGAAGTAAACATTTTTTTTGCATTAACGTTCATCCTTCAACGCTTATATCTGCTTCCATCATATCATCTTTGTCAAGAAAAAAGGAGCCTGCTTTCACAGGCTCCCCATCGGTATGTATCACGTTAATGCTTCTCCATCCAGTCTTTTACCTTGGTCTTTGCCATGCGGACAATATCCTCGGCAGGGTAGATGGAAGTCTCTCCGCCGCCTACGTGCAGGAAGTACAGGCCCTCGGGCGTCTGGTACAGGTCTTCCTCGTAACCAGCGGGATCGCCCAGCTGGCTGAAGGAATAAGCCTTGATCAGCGTTGCGGTCTCAGTGTCGTATGTTTTCTTGCAGATGACCTTCTTCATGGAACGAACCTCCTTTACTGTTGAATTCCATACAACTGGTATTATACAGTTTTTTGTCCAGAAATCAAGGGCTTATTCCAATATGTTACAATTTTTGCAAAAAGATTGGAAGGTATACTGTTTTTTTAATACAGTGAAAGCGTATTTCTATATGCAGATTGCACAATAAAATTTCCTGATTCTGGAAATGCTTCCCGCTTGCTCATAGACTGCTTCGGTGGTATAATGGGGCAAAAAAGGGAGGCGGAGAAATGAAGGACTTTCCATGTTTTGCCACAGACGACGGCGTGGCCAGCCTGATCTTAAAGGAAATTCCCTATCGGCAGGAAGCCTATATCCGCGTTCAGGACGTACAGCCGGGGCGGTTCGCGCCCTTTTTGCAGGAGTGCGTTTCCTTCTGCCGCATGGCGGGAGCGGAGAAGATATATGCTCAGGGCCACGAGGAATTGTCGCAGTATCCGCTGCACGCCGCCGTTTACGAAATGCGGGGAAAAGCGTGGGTGGATACGAAGCTGCTGGAAAACATTTTTCCGGTGACGGAAGCCACAGCGGAAACATGGCGAAAGCTCTGCAACGAGCGGATGCGCGGCGTTGACTGCGCCGCGACCCAGACCGCCGGGGATGAAAAGGAAATTCTGGAATCCGGCGGCGCGTATTTTGTCCACAGCGCCGGGGAACTTCTTGGTATTGGCTGGATGAAGGACACCGAACTTCTGGCGGTGTGTTCCGTGAAACCCGGGGCAGGGGAGCGGATAATGCACACGCTTATGTCGCTGGTGGAAGGCGCGGGAATGACACTGGAAGTCGCGTCCACCAATGCAAAAGCCATCCGCCTGTATGAAAAGCTGGGCTTTCTGCGCACGGCGGAGAAAGTGCGCTGGTACCGGGTCGGGTAGAAATCATGCGGCATCCCGTTTGACACCGGGGATAAAATATGCTATCGTATATTGGGGTCTGTCTGAAAACCATCAACACGCCCAAACAGCGGGTCTTTTCCGCCTGCTGTGCACCATTTTTCCTTGCAA
>OHJC01001024.1_pt1 | contig 13092 bp, 8 predicted proteins | sample 1568461 | NCBI WGS metagenome assembly OHJC01 (sample SAMEA3879535, study PRJEB24766) | human gut metagenome | biome: human-associated habitat; feature: feces | place: USA | collected 1985/1987 | reverse complement strand
TTGCCTCGATCTCAGCCATCAGCTCGGGCTCATCATATTTGCCAAGCGCCGCATCCGCATATTTTCTCGCTCTGGTGTGCTTTGCACCGTCTGAAATGTATTTCGCCGCCTTGTATATAAGCTGGAATCGCTTGTCACCCAATCTGTCATAGACCTCGGTGAACCACGTCCTGTCAAATGCCCCGTCGTTCAGCTCATCCACCTCAAGCGGTGTAAATCTCGCTATCATAGCCTTTCTCTTGTCATCAAATGACTCGTTCATGTGCGCCATGAAGTAATAGCATCCCGCAGTAAATCCATCCCATCCAAGATACTCTCCAACTATATCTATCCACTCTGGAGAATACATAGCCGCCTCTATAAGCCTGGCATCACTTATATCCGTGCCTGTAAGATAGGCCTTCAAAGTCTCCGCACTGTCATTTGCATCAGGCACACACGCCTGAAGAAGATGCGACATACTATTCTTCTTGCTGACCTTCTGACGGTTATAGTAATAACCGGTATTGAAATACGTTGCCTAGGGCTGACAGTATCCTGACAAAATACTCCGCTCCGAATATTCTTGTAAGCCCGTATATATATGGAGAGAATTCTGTCTCTGTATCTCCCCTTGTGAGCTCTGCAGAAAGCACAAGCTCTGACATATCAGTGTACAGCTTCTTAGCTATATCCAGCCTTTTCTCGTCCGTCTCTGAGAACTCTCCTTCCGGACTGTGAAGAAGTATCTGCCGCACACTTCTCAGCCTTTCACGCTCCGTATATCCCCACTCATAGCCTCTGGTCTGCACCTTCCTGTTGCGCTCCGTTATAAAACGCATCACGTCAGATACACATTTGAGGCTCCTATCCAGGGAATTCCCCTCAAACGCCATCTTGTACATATAATCTTTTGAAATCAAGCCACGACTGTATGCAGCAATATAGTTCTGGAGACCTGGAACCGGCATGACACTTCCTGTGTGTACCCAGTAATATGAATTTCTATCATTTACAACGTCTGAAGGTATATTAAAGTTATGACTCTTTGCAAGGGCATAGTTGTATGGAAACAAATGCCTGAAATCCTCTTCATTCTGCCTTGCCTCGTCAGAATCCTCTTTTACGTCTAATATATCGCTGTCACCATCGATCGCAAGCCACCTTGTTATTATCATGATCTGCTCATTTGTGAGCACACTTCTGTGATATACCTTTGAATCATCACCAGATATACTGCCGCCACCTTTATTCCCGCCAAATGTATATATGAGCTCATCACTTCTTCCAAGCAGATAGTCTGCTGCCACAACGGCAAGTCTCATCTTGTCACTATCCATCACATATCTTCTATACAGGAATCCAATTACAGCTCTGACAATGGCAAGATATCCGAATGCCGGACATTCTTCTATATATATATTTCCAAACATATCCGCCATAAAGCTCTCGCAGTACTTCTTGAAATCCTGTTTGTCACTGTTGTAGCCATTCAGATACACGTAGAGCTGCATGCACATATACGGAGTCTGAATATTTTTCTCGTAGAAATCTACCCACAATTCCTCACATGCCACCTTGTCACGGTTCACATATATGTTTCCACCTGCCTCACCAAGCAGGCCGATCTCTCCGTCAGCCATCTCATACTCATCATTTTTGTGCTCATCCACAAATGCATCAAATTTTCTTAATATGTTTATAACTTCTGAATCAGATGTCGTGTCTTTCTTTTTAGGCACAATCTTTGATTTGAGTTTTGCAAATGCACCCTCGCTCTTGGCAGTCTTGCACAGATTATCATTTGCAATCCCGCTTTCAGGGAAATACTTTTTGTACAGCTCAAGGCACTCAGCCAGATAACTCTTGTCAAATATCGGCTCATAGTCCCCTCATCTGCACCAGCCCGGTCTGTGCCAACATTTTTTATCTCACGTATAAGAATCTGCTCCTTAGTTGTAACACTGGATCTTCCATTCGCAGACTCCCTCTGCATAGCGTCTATATGACCAACACAATCTGCAAAAAGTTTCTGCCTGTTCTCATCATTTTTGAGCTGGAGCAGTAGATCAAGTCCCGCTGTTCTCTTCTCCTCCTTGGAATCCGCGAGAAGTCTTCCGATGAGATCGTCCATGTCATCACCGTCAAGTTTATAAAGTATAGACAGTACAGTCTCCCTTATGTCTGACTTCTTGTACTTGAGCATATTCTCAAGCTGTACATAATTCTCCGGCGAAAGTTTCATATCCTTAACGATCATCGCCGCCTTGTTTCTGGTATATGTCTCCTTGTCGGCAACCGCATCCACCAGTATGGCACGCTGTCTGTCATTTGCCGGCTGCCTTACAAGCAGAAGCAAAAGCGCATCTCTGCTGTACCTTGCGGAATCTATCTCAGGAACCATCTCCGCTATGTAAGTGATCTTGTCCTCATCCCTGAGAGCGCTTGCGCAGACCGCAAGTCTCATGATGATTGCGGATCTGTCCAGATATTCGGCATTCCATGGAAATACACACGGATCAAACTCAAGCCTCTTCTTTGGCATGCGCTCAAGTATGCCCATGAGGATGTCGTACATCTCCTGACATTCTTTCCTGCTGTCAAAATATTTGTCCACCTCGGCAAATGTCATTTTCTTAAGTTCATTGTTGTACGATCTGCCGTCTTTATATATGAGACTATTCATATAAGGCTGGTAATCCGACATGAAGCTTGGCATGATGACCGCCATGGTGTCCATCTCGTCTGGGAATCTCTTGATAAATTCCTTTGCAACGCTATGTGTGTACACCTTTCCCAGACTCATTGCCCTGATATATGTGCCAAATACCAGTCTTTGGTGTCTGCTGCCATCAAGCGCCAGCTTGTTCATCACATGGCATGCCTCGTCCACATCAAAGAAACCATAGCTCCACAGCGCAAGATAGATCTGCATGGCATCCTCGCCGGATAAAGCTTCACGCCTTGCATTTTCATCATTCAGATATGTATCTATAAGAAGCAGCTGTTTCTTCTGTATACGGTCAAGCTTGCTCTCCTCGTCAGCCACAAGTCCTGTCCAGGTGGCTACAGCCCTCATGACAGATGAGAATCTCAGAAGATCATTCTCCTTTATCACATGGAACAGGGTCATAAATGCACCTGCCGTTCCATAATCCATGTTCTCACAGATCGCCTGCCTGAGTCCCTCCTGAAGCTTTGCCGCAACGAGCAGCTTGCCTACAGCCTCATGGAGTCTTGTGTTGGAGCTCATATATATTCCCCTGAGGATATTGGTCGTGAGCCTTGTCTGCGCACTCTCACCGAACATGATGTCCATGAGCACTTCCTCAAGCTCTGCATTCCCCCTGTCGAGCTCCGCCTGTATCCAATATTCAGATACTATTCTATACCCATTGCTGTTGCCATCCCTGTAATAGCACAATATATCCTGCGGCAATTTCTCCCTGTAGAGAGATACTATGTCGCATCCGTATATCCCCATGGAGTGATATTCATTCATTATCCTGAAATATCTGTCAAGAAATGCCCCATACCTCTTCGTACGCATGGTTCTTCTGTAATAATACTGGCTTGTCTGCCACTTGATTATGCTGTCTATAGAAGTGTAGAAATCCTCCATCAGATGATCCGGCACCCACCCTGGCAAATGCTTCAGCTCCCTCCTGAAGAATTCAGAAGGAACATTCTTTTCATTCTCAAGAAATGTCTCAAGTCTCTTGCCGATCGTTGACTCTTTTACATCTCCATAGTAATTATCCATCTCCTTAAGAAGCTTCTGCGCATCCGCACTGTAGCTCTTTCTGAGCTTCGTGGAATTCTCGTCAAATGCCTCTCTCACTTCATCTGCGATCTTCTTCTGCTCCTCAAGCTCAAACCTTGTCTTCTTGTCCACCGCCATTGTAACCCCTTTCTTTATGTTCTACCACATTCTGCCCGCCAGCATTGTGAGGCGGATAAATGTGATCTCATCCCCTTCGTTAAACTTCTCTTCCCTGTCCAGCTCCGTTAATTCATCCATACCGCGGAACACTCTGAACAGCCCATCCTCAAATCCCTGAATGGCTGTCTTCACTGCCTCATCCACATCTGGTTTCTTCTCCCCATAGACGATCCCGAACGCTATCTTTCCTATTCTTCCCATATCATCGATCTGTTCATCTGTCAGCACTGCATCGCCGCGATCCATGCGGGATATGTACTGTGCTACGCAGATCTTTACTGTCTCTGTTATGAGTTCCCGCAGCGTGCTCGGTGCTGTGTCATATTCAAATGGGACCTTGTGCACTGTGTTCTTCCGCTTGCCAAGCTGTTTTATGTTCATGTATAAAGTCATGTGATTCCCCCGAAAGTTATTATTTTTGTACATTTATCTCATTCTGCTTGAGCATTATAAGATTGCTCTATGATTTCCATAACCGTGTCGAGCTCATCATTATGTTCCATGAACAACTCAACATCTCCATTTCCCCATCTTCCCAGTCCAGTAACATCCTTGCAGATTCCTTCTGGATCTACTATATCTGAGAATTTCATATTTATACTTATACGAAGTCGTTGTTTCTGAAATACAATGTCTACAAAATTTGTATCAAGTTTATACGCTACATACAATTTCTTATACTCTCTTTTTACCGCTGGAGAAAGATTCATTATTCTTTTATCTAAAGCTGTAAACAATATCTTAGTGAATGCATTTGTATCGTATGTATCTAAACTATATTTCTGAGGAACTTTTTCCTCTATCTTATATGGGGCGAGCTCATGATCATTCATTGAAGGATACGGCCATATCTTCTCCGCTTTTTCAGCCAACAACCTTGCCCTTTCCTGGATATGAGATTCGTTCCATTCAGTTAACCCTAAAATATATTTATTTAATCTAAGTGCGCTTTCTTTAAAACCACCCTCCATATTCATTTTTTCTATGAACGATTTATCACTCATTTCTGAATTGTAAGCAGTTAATGTTAAGTTTCCAATTGTGTGAAGATATCTTTTTTGAATACTCTCCCAATTATCTCCTAAATCACGCTGCCACTCTGTAGAAAGTTTCCTATTCTGTGGCATAATATGCTCTATAGTATAGTTCTCAATAACAATCGGTGCCTTATTGTCATAATTCTCAAGTCTGGTTAGAATATAGTTTCTAACACGCATATTATATATATCTCTACTAACAAACGCAGCTCCAAACTTGCCATCATCTGGAAATTCTTTATATGTGTCCTGCAAAATAAAATGAGCCTTGACGGAATTAAGATAATCATCCTGTCTAATGAAATTTTTGAATGTTGCAAAAGTCTTATTCATAGAATTTGTTGGTATGTCACAAATTCCTCTTCTAAGAACATAACTTATACACAGTCTCAAAATTTCTTTAAGTTCATCTTTTGATATAACTTTTTCACAACAATCATGATGTAATTTTAATAAGAATGGATAAGATACTTCCATCCTCAAATCAACAATATCTCCATATAGCTTTCTTAACTCTACGTCATCGTTTCTCTTAAATACTATATCTGTATAATATTTCGCATAATCCAACAAATCATGACACAATTCCGAAATAGTACCAAATTCGCAATTTAAGTGATATAATTTAAACTCTTCATACACTCTCCCTTGTTTCGGTATACGGGTTATCTTCATCGTTAAATAATGTCTGAAAAAAGCATCCATGACAGTCTCTTGTGTATCATATATAAACAAATTCTCCATAGGTCTCCACAAATGTTCATATACATATGTCTGTTCTGAAGGTTCTAACCCCATAAGAACATAATTTCGTATAAGATCAGATTCTGACAATTCTTTTCCTGTAGAGTTTAGACTTTCAAATATTGCCTGAGCATCATCAATTGCACGATCCAATGTAATATTCACAATCTGCAATTTACCAATAGAGTCCCATATTTCATCAAGCATTAGAATTTTTTCCGAAACCTTGTCCTTAAAATACATATAGTTATCTAATATACGTGATTTAACATTTGAATTAATTGGCTTATTTTCTACAAGACTGATTAATATTTCTCTATCATTTTCTGTAAGCAGTAACTTGTATTGATCTATGCCACTCTCATATTCATTTTTTAAAAGCATACCATCAATACGTTTCGCATTTATTGAATTATCATCTGGATGCATCAGAACATAATTTCTAAGCGCTATAAGCAACAAAGTTAATGTCGTCATACGCTGTTGTCCATCTATAATCATATATTTTTGAACGCCTGTTGGCATTGCCTGTTCAGCAATATTAACTATTGAACCAACAAAATGTCCAGGCTTGCCATTTTTCTGCATATTTACAATATCATCCCATAATCTTTTACACTGCTCTTCTCCCCAGCTATAATATCTCTGATATACAGGTATTATAAATTGCTTATTGCCATTCAAAATTTCAAAAATATTACCCTTTCGTGCATCCATTAACAATCCCCTCCTAACTATTTTTACTTATTGTGTACATTGTTTTCCCCTCAGCAACATTAGCAAGTTTTGCCTCTTCACTATATCTAAAAGTACTGTCATGCTTTTCCATATAAGGCGCATCGCTATTATCCGTCCACAGCTCGCACTGACTTATTACTGTATTTATGGCAAAATCATAATCCTCTGGTGGGTAATCATGTTTCTTAAGCAGTCTCTTAACCATCTTTCGCATAGTTGCCCTTGCAGTTTCCTTCTTCTGCCAGTCTATGGTTCTATTCTTTCTGAGCATTTCCGTCAGTTCCTTGGTAAGCGCAATCAATTCATCATTTTTATAAAAATCTTTTATATGTTCCGGCTTTGTCAGCGCATCATAGAATGCCAATTCCTCCTGGGAAAGTCCAAGCTTCTGTCCATTCTTATACAGATTTGCAATCTCTTCAGCAGTCTCAAGAAGCTCTTTTATTACTTCCTCATTTGTTATAAGTCCGTTGTAATACGAATTCATAAGCTGCGCTATCTTCTCTGAAAACTTCTGCGACTGAACAACATTTGTTCTTTTGTATAAAGAGACCTGCTCTGCCATGAGTTTTTTCAATATTTCCACAGCAATGTTCTTTTCTTTCATTCTGGATATTTCATCCAATACAGCCGGATCAAATAAGCTGAAGTTCTCTCCACCAGTCTTGCTACTGTCAAACAGATTGATTACACCCTCACTTTGAACTGCTGCCTTGAGCAGATCATTTATCTGGTTGTTTATCTCCTTAAGTGATAATGTCTTTCCGTCTGCACCGCCATATGTAATCTTAATAACTGTTGAGCGAACCGCCTCCATATAAGCTGCCTCATGGCGTTCTTTCTCAGTAGTCATACTTGAACAGAGAGACTGAGACTGTCTTAACAGCATAGCCTCCTTCAAGAACAAATCCTTTCTGTCAGGTACCCTCGCATCAAGGACAAAATTCACTCCCTTGGTTATAAGTTTTGCCATAACAAGCGGCGAACCGTCTATAAATCCACTGAAATCAAATCCATGTAGCAGATCCTTGCACACCTGTAGTTTTTCCTGGAACTTAGGATATGCCACTTTAGCAATATTCATATCCCCGTATGTGTTTTTATCTCTCTCTGTGTATTCCTTCATGGCAGCCTTAAACGCAGAAGCTATACCTACATAGTCAACAATAAGACCGCCTTCTTTGTCCTTAAACACGCGATTAACACGTGCTATTGCCTGCATAAGATTATACCCATGCATAGGCTTATATACATACATAGTCGCAAGTGACGGAACATCAAACCCTGTCAGCCACATATCCACTACTATTGCAATCTTCATTGGATCGTCATTATCTTTGAATTTTCTTGCAAGTTCTTCCTTATGTGCCTTGGTACCAATTATCTCCTTCCAATCCTCTGGATCATTGTTGCCACCAGTCATTACTACTCCAACCTTCTCTTTCCAATCAGGTCGTATCTCAAGAATTCTTCTGTATATCTTCATGGCTATTGTACGAGAATAGGCAACTATCATAGCCTTACCTGTAAGCAGATTAGCCCTGTACTTCTCGTAATGCTCCACAATATCATCACATAATGACGCAATAGTTGAATCAGCGCCGAGGACACTCTCCATTTGTCCCAGCATCTTCTTGCTCTTCTCTATCGTTGCTTTATCGGATTGCTGCTCAAGAATATCATAAGTCGAATCAATAAGTGCAAGCGTATTCTCATCAAGTTTCAGATGAACAACTCTGCTCTCATAATACACAGGTCTGGTCGCTCCATCTTCAACCGCCTGCGTCATATCATAAATATCTATATAATCGCCAAATACCTCCCTGGTGTTTCTATCTTTCGCTGATATTGGCGTTCCGGTAAATCCTATAAACGTAGCGTTCGGCAGGGCATCATGTATGACTCTTGCATTTCCTACAACAGTATGTGCCTCTTTCTCGCCTGCCTGATTCTCGGATAATACAATCTTCTCCTCAAATCCATACTGGCCACGATGGGCCTCATCCGCCATAACCACAATGTTTCTGCGTTCTGAGAGAGGTTTCTCGCCCCGCTCAAACTTGAACATAGTTGTGAAAATAATACCATTTGCACTTCTGCCATCAAGGAGTGACTTAAGATGTTCCTTACTCTCCGCCTGAACAGGAGTCTGTCTGAGGAAATCTGCACACTGAGAAAACTGTGCATAGAGCTGATCGTCCAGATCAATACGATCTGTCATTACGACTATGGTAGGGCTATCAAGTGCCTCCTGCAGCAAATGTGCATAAAATACCATAGAGAGTGACTTACCTGAACCCTGTGTATGCCAGAACACACCACCTTTTCCGTCTGTTCTTGTTGCAATCTTTGCCCTCTCTATAGCTTTTCTAACTGCGAAATACTGATGATATCCCGCAAGCACCTTAAATCTACCAGTACCCGTTCCTGAAAAAAGTATAAAGTTCTTCAGTATATCAAGCAGTCTTTTCTTCTGAAACATTCCCTCATAGAATGTCTCAAATTCCGCAAACCCGCTCTCTTCCTTACTTCCATCCTTGCATTTCCAATCCATAAATCTATCAAGTCCGGATGTTATAGTTCCAGCTTTATTCGATGAAAGATCACTGATTACACATATCGCATTGTAATAAAACAGAGATGGGATGTCCTTGATATAATTACGAATCTGCTTATATGCATTCTCTACTCCTACCTCATCCTTAGAAGGACTCTTAAGCTCCATCAACACAAGTGGCATGCCATTTATAAACAGAATAATATCCGGCCGCCTGTTATTGCCATTCTCAACAAATGTATACTGATTCACCACATAGAAAGTATTGTTGTCTATCTTCTCATAGTCAACCAATTTCACTATAGTTGCCTGTTCCTCGCCATTCACAAAGAACTTCACTGTAATTCCATTCTGCAGATAGTCCATAAATATCGTATTTTTCTGCAACAAGCTTCCAGTATCAAATGTCTTAAGCTTATTAATAGCTTCTTCTATGGCATCTACAGGCAATCCCCGATTGACACGCACCAAACTATCTCTAAGTACCGAATCCATCAATGGGCTGGTGTAATCCCTGTCAAAATCCGGTGCATAGATATGGTCGTATCCCATATTCTCGAACAACTCTATTATCGCTTGTTCATATGTATCTTCTGTAAATAAACCCGGCATTTAGTCCCCTCCCCTTTGTGTTGTGTTTTGTAGAGCAAATAAAAATTTATCTTTTCAATTCAGTCTTTTTATAGCCATCATCAGCTTATACATTACATACTTTGCTCTTGGTTATGCCGTTGGCTCTAAGAGCAATGATAAGAAATAAGACAAAAAAGTAACCGCCCTGTCCTGACAAAACTTGGCGGTTACTTTTTTGTAATTGCAATATCAGGGCTAACCGTCTATCGGTAGCACCTCTTTACACTTATATTAGCATTTAACCGCTTTTATGTCAAATATATCGTTTTTATTACTAAAGTATAATCATAACAATTACCATTTATCGGAGTAACTAAATATCTAAATTGCTAACATCCAATTCGCCTGACATGAATTTCGGAAGCAATGAATCTCGTAACTCAACAAGCTCTTGATTTTCTTTTTGATTTGCATGTATACATTCAAATATACTACTCAATCCTTCAATCAGTTTCATATTGCAGCTTGTTTGAGGAACTGGTATTTCATAAGCACCCAAGTCTGATGGTTTTATAGATGGGAAAGTTGATGTGCTCCCTTCCGCTATTTGCTGCATTTTTTCTGTAACCAAATCTCGTGTAATCAACAAATACAACAGTTCACTACATACTCGTGATGATTTTGCTCTTACCACAACAAATCCCGTAGATGCAAGCATATTTTTGACTGGCTCCCTAATAAAGCCGTAATGTTTTTGATTTGGTCTTACTGTTGAATACACTATATCTTTGCACTTTAGTTTTCGCTTTGCCCTACTAGGCAGTTTTTCTTCTGATGGAACAATATATGTAAATTCAGATATAGTTCCCTCAGTAATACTACTTGTATCCAAATAGTTTACAAAACCCCAATCATCTTTTGAAGAATAAGATTCAGGATTTAATTCAGCGACATCTTCAACCTTCTCATAACCAATATGGTCCTGTTCATTAACTTCCCACTCATTGACCATTGAAAAAGCTTGCTCCAACAAATTCCTATTTATGCAACCAATGCTAAATTCCTATTTATCCTAGAATTAATATCTATTTTTTCTTCAATTGGCTCTATAAATGACAGAATTTTTTTCTGTTCACTTAATGGCGGTATATATAATTCTAGCCTATTTAAAGTCTCTGTTCTTAGGCTAGGTATTGATGTTCCTTCATTGTATTTTCTCAAGTTTAATAAAGATAAAACATAATATAGAAAATGAGGTATTACTATTGCATCATTTATTTCTGTATAAAAAAGTGTATCTACAGTCCAAAACGGGTGCGTAACATATCTAACTTTATCTATTGTACCTTTTCTACCAATTAATACCGATGGCTTATCATATAGATATTTGCTTGCATATCCCATCAACCCGCCTGTACCATATATCGGAAAAGATCCGTCTGACGAAACAACATTCTTTTGATTCTTTCCATACCGGATAGTTGCAAGTTCTTTCAATGTGTATTTATTATATATCATACCCAATCGCCCTCAACTTCCTACGAATCTCATCCTCCAACTCATGACTCTTATCAAACAATTCAGACAGTTCCGATGTAAGCCTTGTCATCTTCTCCTCGAACGGCTCGCCATCATCCTCCTGCTCTTCTATTCCTACATATCTACCCGGAGTAAGTATGAAATCCTGTTTTTCAATCTCTGCAATATCTGCAACTGCACAGAATCCCTTCACATCTTCAAGAGTTCCATCGACAAATGCTGTATATGCATCTGCTATTTTCTGAATATCTTCATCTGTGAGCTCTCTGAGCTTGCGGCTAACCATCGTCCCCATCTTACGAGCATCTATGAACAAAGTTTTGCCAGACTGTTTTTTCTGTTTATTAAGGAACCACAATGATACCGGAATCTGAGTTGTGTAGAATAACTGAGTTGGCATAGCAACGATGCACTCTACCAAATCAGCATTTATTATATTCTTACGGATTTCTCCCTCTCCACCAGACTGTGATGACAGAGATCCATTTGCAAGAACCATACCTATCTTTCCTGACGGCGCAAGATGATATATCATATGCTCCAGCCATGCAAAGTTTGCATTTCCTGCCGGTGGCATTCCATACTTCCAACGTACATCATCTTTTAACTTATCCGCTCCCCAGTTTGAAAGGTTAAATGGCGGATTTGCCATGATGTAATCCGCGCGCAATGTTGGATGACGATCTTCAAGGAATGTATCTGCTGCATAAGATCCCAAATCAGGCTCTATTCCTCGTATAGCAAGATTCATCTGAGCCATCTTCCATGTCGTTGGATTGGAATCCTGACCATATATTGATATATCACTTATATTTCCACTATGCTTTTCTATGAACTTCGCCGACTGAACAAACATACCGCCTGATCCACATGCCGGATCATACACACGACCTTTGAATGGTTTGAGAACTTCCACGAGAGTACGCACAACACATGACGGAGTAAAGAATTCTCCTCCACGCTTGCCTTCCTGCTCGGCAAACATTGACAGACAATATTCATATGTTCGACCAAGGATGTCCTTCTCGTTCCCATGTTCAATCATCTGAATATTTGTAAATAAGTCTACTACATCCCCAAGGCGCCTCTTATCAAGCTCTGGTCTGGCAAAATTCTTAGGAAGAATATCCTTAAGTCTCTTATTTTCTTTCTCTATCGCTCGCATTGCATTATCTATTATTGTTCCTATCTCCGGAGTATGCGCATTTGCAGCTATATCCTTCCAACGTGCTCCTGCAGGTACAAAGAAGATACCTTCTGATGTATATTCATCTACATCTTCCTCAAATCCGTCTCCTTCTTCCACAAGTTCATTATATTTCTCATCGAATCTATCCGATATGTATTTCAAGAAAATCAGACCAAGCACAACACTTTTATACTCTGATGCATCCAGATTTCCACGAAGTACACATGCCGCATCCCAAATCTGTTTTTCAAAGCCTATTTCAGCAGTATTCTTATCAGCCATCTTCCCTCTCCTCCTATGCGCAAATTTTTATTTATCATGCTATAAATTATACACCACGGAATATCAAAAGCAAACAAATAAAACTCCCCAGGCTAGCCATTTATGAAGGGAAAATAACAGATATGGAACATCATATAAATGCAAATGAGCCATATGACAGTCAGGCACACATAGACGAACTCTCACGGATACCCGATGATTTCGACGACTTCAAATACAGTGCAGGCAGATTGCAGTTCTAATTGGTAATTTTGATTACCATTATAAAATAGTTTATACGATACAATTTTATCCAAAAGTCCTAATGCAATTGCTCCATTCTCTCCCTGAGCACTTCCTCCTCAGTGTATGTGTGCTTTCCAAGAAGTTTATCTCGTTTTCCGCCAAATGCCTTATTCAACTTGCCAAGATTGAATCCAACAAGGAATGCGGCAATAACAGTACCGGCGCCCACGCTTCCAAGACTATGTATGCAGATCAGACATGTTACGACCGACACAGCCACCATAGA
>OHJC01001017.1_pt1 | contig 13160 bp, 8 predicted proteins | sample 1568461 | NCBI WGS metagenome assembly OHJC01 (sample SAMEA3879535, study PRJEB24766) | human gut metagenome | biome: human-associated habitat; feature: feces | place: USA | collected 1985/1987 | reverse complement strand
GTTTCGTCTGCCACTGCATCTGCACGCCCATCTCGGGGTCAGCCGAGAGAGCGTTCTCCTGATTGTAGAGCGGTTCGATGAGTCGGTGGTTCGCCCCACCATATATATTACCGAGTATGAGGTTGAAGTTTTGGCTCACAGCCAGTTGCACGTTGAAGAACGGTAGCAGATGGAAGCCCGTCTGCGTTTGGTCGCCCTTCCATGTTGCTATGTCGCTATAGTTGAGGTTAGGATATTTGTTTGCACCCCAATAGTGGAGCATACTAACGCCCACCTCCACGCGCAAGTTCTTCAGTGGCTGATAGCTCACCGTGGGCTGCAGGCGGTATCCAGGCAGCGTGTATCCCTTCGAGAGGCTTCCCTTATACTCATTGTCGCGGAAGAAGCACAGAGCGTCGAAGTTGAGTCGCAGCTCACCGCACGAGGCAGAGTCGATGCGGTGGCTGTTCTCGAATAGCAGAGAGTCGATATGTACGCTGGCCTGTGCGTCGGCATTGGTATAAGTAAGCAATGCGAGAGCCACGGCTACAAGTTTTGATAAACGTTTCATCAGTTTGTTTCGGTTTTATTTATTCTGTCTATAGTATTTATAACAATGGAGGATGTGTCAAAACTCAATTAGTGTGGGCTGAAAGCCCAAATTCTACATAGCCCAGGGCAACGCCCTGGGTAAACATGCCCTATACTAACTCCACGCCCTGTAAGGGCAACTCTATTGAGCCACAGATAGTTGCCCTTACAGGGCGAGCTACTCAATGTGTACATTCAATACCCAGGGCGCTGCCCTGGGCTATGTAGTGCTGCCCCTTCGGGGCGTACCGCTTACGACTTTTGACACACCCCCTCCTATTACTTTCTAAGTTTCTTATTTAGCTGTTCGATTGTGAGGTTTGTAGCCGTCACCTTTCCGTTTTCGATGACTATATTGTCGGGTATGTTCGACATGCCGAGTAGGTTGTACACATCGCCGTCTATCGACTTGCCGTCGCAGATGGTAATGACATCTTCTATTTCTCTTGAGTTGAGTATTCTGCGACATTCAGCGCGCGAGTAGTCGAGACATATATCCACCACCTTGACCTCTCCTTTCGTCTCTTTCTGCAGCAGTGCCATGCTCTGTAGCATCGATATACTATTGTAGTGCCATGATGCCCATGCCACCACTACTGTTGTGCCAGCGGTGGAGAGTGTGGCGTTGTTCACCGGCTTGCCATTGATGTCGTAAGCTGCGAACTTCGGAATACGGCTGTTTGTGGTGAGCGTTGTGCGGTTGTTTATGCTCTGTTGTAGACTCTTAAGACCATTGTTCTTGGGTTGATGTTCAAGCATGAGGTTTATCAGCTGTCGTGCAGTGGCGAAGTCGGGACGCTCCTTCTGCAGGAAGAAGTTGCGCACGACGTATGTGCTCACTATCGATTCGGGATGATCCTCTACGAACTGGCGTGCGTATTTCTGTATCTCGTTGGGTGAGGCGTTTGCAATCTGTTCGCGCAGTTGGTTCATCAGTTCGTTCGGCTTTGTGCCTTTCACCTTCATCTCTTTCAGGTGTGAAGCGTCGCCTTTTATGTCTACGCTCTTTCCTGGTGCAGCAAACACGGGTTGCTCGGTGAAGTTGGGGAACACAATCATCAGTGTCATCTCTTTCTTACACTCCACCTTATATGTAAAGCGTCCTGCTTGCACCTTTATAGTGTCGATACCCTTTAGGTTGCCATCTGGGCTATATACATAAAACTCGCCCTGATTAAGGTTTAGGAGCCTGCCGTCGATTTCGAAATGACGACTATCGGTTCCACATGACACCATAATCAGGGCGAGTAATGTCGCTATAATTGTTTTGTTCATTTTAGTCGTATGAACTGAAGTTAGAATAAGAAGGCTGAGAGCAATAACCCTCAGCCTTCATTTATTTTTAATTATTTAAAACGTCTTGCCACGTCTTACTTCAGAAGAGAGAGCTCCAAGTCCTTCTCAGCGTACTCCTTCAAAGAAGGATCCTTCTGGAGAGCCTCCTTGAGGTAAGAGTTAGCAGCGAACTTGTTGCCACGACGTGCAGCTACGATAGCGCGGAGGTAGTCGGTCATACCGTTCGGGTTAGCTACCTTGTCAAGAGTGCTTGTAGCGCCCTCGTAGTCCTTGTTCAGGATCTGAGCAAGAGCTGCAGTGTTTGTGTTCTGCTTGTTGAAGTCCTTGTCAGCCTGAGCGTAGTTGCCCTTAGCGATGTTGAGCGCAGCGATAGCTGATGTTACGTTCTCAGAGCCAGAAGCCTTAGCAATCTGACGTTCTGCACCCTGTACGTCGCCCTCGATGAGCGAAATGAGACCGAGGTTAGCCTGTGCCTCCGGAGTAGATGAACCGAGAGAAGTAGCCTTCTGAGCGTACTGCTTAGCAGCTGCTACGTCGCCCTTAGCGAGTGCAAGAGCAGCGAGGTTGTTGTAAGCGCGGTAGTCGTTCGGGTAAACCTCTGTTGTCTTCTTGTAGATTTCCTCCTTCTTAGCTGCCGACTCCTCGAGAGTAGCAGAGTAGAGAAGCTCGTCAACGCTCAGCTGAGTAGCGTCGCTGCTGTACTGCTCCTTGATCTGGTCGTCGCTACGGCCGATTGTCTCATAGTTGACGATGAGGCGTGAACGGCGAAGCTCTGGGAGGATGCCGTCAGCAAGCTCCTGGAAGCCTGCAGACATGTTGCGGATCTGCTGCTCGCGCTCCTGTGGGTCGCTATACATAGAGAGCACGCGGAGGATAACCTCCTTGTCCTGAAGATTAGATGCTGCAACGAGCTTCTGGAAACCGTCCCAGTCCTGTGCTGTGTAGTGAGCGTCGATAGCTGCGTCTACCTTTGTCTTCTTCAATGTACCTTTAACGTACTTCTCTGACTCGTTCTGACGGTTGCCAGCGAGCTTATCGTTGAACTTAACGCCACCGTCTGGTGAAGCGTAAGCCTGGATTTCTACGTTCTGTACGTTGTAGCCTTCCTTGTCAGCGTTGATCTTCTTAAGCAACTCTACAAACTCCTTAACAGAGTTGTTCTTGAGTTCGCTCTTGCGGATGTTAGCCTGGTTGATGAGGAACTTGATGTTAGCCTCCTGCTTAGCAGCGTTTACGCGCTGGAATGCGTCAGGAGCGATGCAGCCACTCTCAGAAGCGAGAGTCTTCTTGTAGAGCTCTGATGTAGCGATAACGCCATCAGCTACCTTCACTGCAGGTACGTCGAACTGCTTCTTGCCGATGCGTGCGTCGAATGTGAGGTACATCTCGCTCTGCTGCATCTCTGGAACGTACTTGAAGTTAGACTTCATTGTGTAGCGACCACCTACCTTGTAAGAGATAGTCTGATCGTTGCCCTTTACTTTCTCACCCTGGAAAGTAGCACTCTGACCCTTAGCTACCTGGCCGTCAGCGTAGCGCAACTCTGGAGTAACTGTGACAACAGCCTTCTTCTTCATGTACTTCTCTGGGAATGTTCCGTTGATTGTAGCTGGAACATCGCCTGCGTTTGCCTCAAGTGGGTTAGGGATAACTGTGAAGTTGTCCGCTGAGAGCGGTCCAAGCTTCGAACAAGATGTCATGAACAGCATTGTAGCTGCAGACAGTAAAAGAAGATTGTTTTTCTGCATAATTTGTATGAAAATATTAATTGATATATCTATTAGTGTTATTACACACGCTTAATGCGTGTACGTGTACATAATAATGTGCTACAAAGATACGCACTTATATTGTTTGCGACAAAGACAACTGTATTTAATTATGTTTAATTAACGATATGAATAGCTTCTTAACTCCTATAATAATAAAAAGACAGCAGAGATAAGTCTCAGCTGTCTTTTTATGTTGGATTTCATCCTTCGTTTTCTCGCCATGGCATAACTCGAGCAAGCTCGGTTCTGCTCATTTGGCTTAACGAAAACGTTGGTTTTTGATTGGTTTGGCTTAGTTGAGAGCGTCTGAAAGCTCGGCACCTGCCTTGAACTTAGCAACCTTCTTTGCTGCAATCTGAATCTTCTCACGAGTGCGGAGGTTCATGCCTTCGCGAGCCGGGCGCTCGTTAACACTGAATGTACCGAAGCCGATGAGCTGTACCTTGTCACCCTCAACGAGAGCTGTCTTGATTGCTTCTACTGCAGCTTCGAGAGCTTTCTTTGCGTCAGCCTTGCTGAGTTCAGCACCTACTGCTATCTTCTCTACTAATTCTGTCTTGTTCATAATTCTGTTGTATTTAAATTGTTTATAAATGTTAGTTTTCTCTGAGTTTGAAGAGCTAAAAATGTGTAACTCACACTATTTCAGTGACAAATTTAGAGTTTTCCTTTCATAAATCAAACAAAAAACAGAAAAAAGTGCATAATTAATTGAAAAAAAAAGCGCGAAGAGCCTGTTTTATGCCTTTTTACGTGGATTTTTCGTAATTTTGCCACTCTAACGATGCGATATTTACAAATATATAAAAATGTGATATGAATAATATTCCAACGATAACAAAAAACTTACTTATTGTGAATGTAGTGGTATTCTTAGCCACTTATTTATTTAGAACTATGGGTGTAGACCTCAACAATGTTTTAGGTTTGCACTTCTTTCTTGCGCCCGACTTTCACATCTATCAGCTCTTTACGTACATGTTCGCTCACGGTGGTTTCAGCCATATCTTCTTCAATATGTTTGCGCTGTGGATGTTCGGTTGTATCGTTGAGCGCACTTGGGGACCGAAGAAGTTTCTCACTTATTATATAGTGTGCGGAGTAGGTGCTGGTCTGTTTCAGGAGTTGGCACAGTTTGCGCAGTTCTATTTTATAGCAAGCGAACAACTTCCTCACTTCACATTGGCTCAGACAATGAAAGTGGCTAATGCCAATGCCGCCTTCCTTAACCTTTGGACCACCGTGGGTGCGTCGGGTGCTGTCTACGGCATACTGCTCGCCTTCGGTATGCTCTATCCCGAGGAGCGCATCTTTATATTCCCGTTGCCTGTGCCTATCAAGGCAAAGTGGTTTGTGATGGGTTATGCTGCGATAGAATTGTTCATGGCTTACTCTTCTACGGGCGACGGAGTGGCCCACCTGGCTCACTTGGGCGGTATGGTGTTCGGTTTCTTCCTCATTCGCTACTGGCGACGCCACCCCGACATTCGCTACAGTCGTCGCAGCGGACAGCAGTTCTTCGACTCTATGCGTGCCTCGTGGGAGCGTCGCACGGGGCGCAAAGATCGTGGCGGTGTGTTTACTAATAGTGCAAATACACGCCATGAGAGCGATTGGGACTACAACGCACGCCGCAAGGCAGAGCAGGAGCGAATGGACGAGATATTGGATAAGATACGTCGTAATGGTTACGAGTCGCTAACGCGTGAAGAGAAACAGCAACTCTTCGATGCAAGTAACAGAAAATAAAAAACAGACTTACACGCTTTGAAAAATATAAAATCAATAATCTTTCGCATCGTCGCCGCATTTAATGTGGTGACGGTGCTCTTTATGTTAGCTATAGGATATAGCGACAGGGTTAACCCTACGGCTCATCCGTTGATAGCTAACATAGGGCTTGTATTCCCCTTGTTTTTGCTGCTTAATATAGCATTTCTCGTCTTTTGGTTGTTGTTTTGTAAGCGTGGGGCACTCATCTCGTTAGTTGGAATGATAGTATGTTTCGGTCCGGTGCGCACTTATGTTCCGCTGAATGTTCCGTCTTCGGCTCCTGAGGATGCGTTGAAGATAATGTCGTACAATGTATTCTGCTTTTCTACGTGGACCGACTTGTCGCAGCCATGCGCTATAGCCGATTATATGTTGGAACAGGACGCTGATATCGTTTGTTTGCAGGAAGCTGATGTACAATGGGCAAAGCGTGTGAAGATAGACTCGTTGATGGACGTGAAGTATCCTTACAGCAAGTATAGTGGCTCGAAAAATCCCAAAGGAGGCGATGCTGTCGGTATATATAGTAAGTTGCCGATAGTAGGGGAGGAATATATATCCACCGAAGAGGATACATATAACGCCGTATCTTATGCTCTAAAGACAGGTGAAAAGGACACTACGCTTGTTATTGTAGCCCACTTCCAGGTTACCGGATTGTCGCCCGAAGACCGTACACGCTTTAAGTCGATGTTGAAAGGTGACATGGAAAGCGATGAAACAAAACAGGAAACACATCGCCTGTGGAACTTGCTTGGCGAGTCGTCAGCGAAACGTGGACCACAGGCAGACGCTGTGGCTGAATACATTGAGCATCATAAGCATCAGAGCATAATCCTTGCAGGCGACTTCAACGATTCGCCCATATCCTATACCCATCAACGCTTAGCTAAAGAACTCACCGATTGTTATGTAGCTACGGCGAATGGTCCTGGTATATCTTACCACTACAACGCTTTCTACGTGCGCATAGATAACATCATGTGCTCCGACCATTGGAAACCCTATGAATGCAAGGTGGATAATAGCATAAGTGCATCCGATCATTATCCGATTGTATGTAAGCTGCAAAGGGTAAAATAGCAATGAGTATAGGGGTGATGACACCACTTTAGAAAGTGCTTTTTCACCTTATATATTATAAAAATATTTAAAAAACTGGACTTTTATAAGTGTTTTAAACTCTTAAACCTCTGCAAAACAAAGAAATAAAGCTATAAATTTCGGTTTAACTGAAAAAATCTGTAACTTTGCACGCTATCTGTATACACAGCGAAAAAATAATAATAACAAAAAATAAATCAAAAAAATGCAGAACAAAGGTATTGTAATTGTAACAGCCGTCCTTTTGACGCTTGCAAGTATCTTCTATCTCTCGTTCTCGGCTGCCACAAAGTACTATGACAGCCAGGCTGCGAAGATAAAGGATCCTATCGCACAGCAGGACTACAAGGACTCCGTGAAGTATCTTGGCATCTACTCTTATCAGAAGTGTCTCGAAACACAGATCGGTCTCGGTCTTGACCTTAAAGGCGGTATGAACGTCATCCTTGAAGTGAGCGTTCCTGATGTACTCGAGAACCTCGCCGACCACAAGGTAGACGCAGCTTTCGTTAAGTCGATGAAAGAGGCTCGCGCAGAGCACGAAGTATCGCAGAGCGACTTCATCACTCTCTTCGTCAACGCTTTCAAGAAGAACGCTCCGGGACGTCATCTCTCAGAGATTTTCGCTACACAGCAGCTCCAGGGCAAGGTGTCGCCTAACTCTTCTGACAAGGAAGTAGAGAAGGTGCTCCGTTCAGAGGTGCAGGCAGCTATCGATAACTCGTTCCTCGTCGTACGTACACGTATCGACAAGTTCGGTGTCGTACAGCCTAACATCCAGAAGCTCGAGGGTCAGCAGGGCCGTATCATGGTAGAAATGCCTGGTATCAACGAGCCGGAGCGCGTGCGTAAGCTCCTCCAGGGTAGCGCAAACCTTGAGTTCTGGGAGACATACAACTCAGACGAAATCATCCCTTACCTCTCACAGCTCAACCAGCGCGAGGCTAACCACCGCTCTGGTGCCAAGGAGGAAGTAGCCGACTCGGCTGCTACCGACACAGCAGCAGTAGCAGCAGCCGAGAAGGTAGAAGCTAAGGCAAAGGCAGCGTTCAAGACAAAGAAGGACGCTAAGGCAGACGACGCAGCAGCTATGGCTGAGGCTAAGAAGCAGAACCCGCTCTTCTCTGTGTTCCAGCCTTCTGGTAACGGTGCGCTCAGCCTCGTAGGCTACGCTTCGGCACGCGACACAGCAGAGGTAAACAAGATTATCTACTCGGCTCTTGCTAAGCAGATACTCCCCGCCGACTGCCGTCTCCTTTGGAGTGCTAAACCAGCTGACGGCATCCAGGCAAAGAACATTTACGAGCTCCACGCTATCAAGGTGACAACCAGCAACGGTCGCGCTCCTATCGAGGGCGACGTAGTGACCGACGCTAAGGACCAGTTCAACAACCTTACTGGTTCGCCTGAGGTATCAATGACCATGAACTCTGACGGTGCACGCCGCTGGGCAGCCCTCACAAAGGCTAACGTAGGCAAGGCAATCGCTATCGTACTCGACGGTACTGTTTACTCTGCTCCGCGCGTAAACGGCGAGATTTCTGGCGGTCAGTCGTCTATCTATGGTAACTTCACAATCGAAGATACAAAGGACTTGGCTAACACTCTTAAGTCTGGACGTATGCCGGCTCCGGCACACATCGTTCAGGAGGAAGTGGTAGGTCCGACACTCGGTGCACAGTCAATCCAGCAGGGCTTCATCTCGTTCATCTTCGCCTTCATCATCTTGATGATCTACATGGTAGTGATGTACGACTTCATCCCAGGTATGGTAGCTAACGGCGCCCTCCTCCTCAACCTCTTCTTTACCATGGGTATCATGGCATCGTTCCAGGCAGCTCTTACAATGCCAGGTATCGCCGGTATCGTGCTCGCCCTCGGTATGGCGGTGGATGCCAACGTGCTTATATACGAGCGCACCAAGGAGGAACTCAAGAAGGGTCTCGGCACCAAGCAGGCACTCTCGCTGGGTTACAGCAACGCCTTCTCAGCCATCTTCGACTCTAACTTGACATCAATCATCACAGGTATCATCCTCTACGTGTTCGGTACAGGTCCAATCCGCGGCTTCGCTACCACACTTATCATCGGTATCTGCTGCTCGTTCTTCACCGCAGTGTTCCTCACACGCCTCGTTTACGAGAACCGTCTGAAGCACGACAAGTGGACAAAGCAGAACTTCTCTACACGCGTATCACGCAACTTCATGGCGAACAAGAACTTCGCGTTCATGTCGTCATACAAGACATCGTTCACAACGTTCGGCGTCGTAATCCTCATCATGCTCGGCAGCTTCTTCGTACGTGGCTTGAGCAAGGGTATCGACTTCACTGGTGGTCGCAACTACGTAGTGGTGCTCGAGAAGCAGACAGAGCCTGAGCAGGTGAAGGAAGCTCTCGTACCGCTCTTCAAGGGCGCAACAGTTAATGCTCTCGCACTCGGTACAGACGGCAAGACAATCCGTATCTCTACCAACTACAAGATTGAGTCGAACAACCCGGCTATCGACAACGAGGTAGAGGACATACTCTACAAGGGTCTCCACGGCGCAGGTCTCGTAACTCAGGGCAGCGTTGAGGCATTCAAGAACCCTGACGTACGCGCAGGCGGCTCAATCGTATCGTCTACAAAGGTAGGTCCGGCTGTGGCTAAGGACATCACACACGGTGCTATCATTAGCGTACTCTTCGCCCTCGCAGCCATCTTCGTCTACATCCTCGTGCGTTTCCGCAACGTAGCGTTCTCAGTAGGCTCTACAGTAGCCCTCGCCGTAGACGCAACAATCGTTATCGGATTCTTCTCACTCCTTTGGGACGTAGTGCCGTTCTCTCTCGAGATCGACCAGACCTTCATCGGTGCTATCCTTACCGTTATCGGTTACTCTATCAACGATAAGGTGGTTGTGTTCGACCGTATCCGCGAGAACCTCACACTCCACAAGAAGATGGATCTGCAGGAGCTCTTCAACAAGTCGCTGAACGAGACCCTCGCACGTACTATCAATACATCGTTCTCAACACTCATCGTGCTGCTCTGTATCTTCTGCTTCGGCGGTGAGAGCACTCGCAGCTTCTCGTTCGCAATGTTGCTCGGTGTAATCTTCGGTACACTCTCTTCTATCTTCATGGCTGCTCCGGTGGCTTACCTCACACTCGGTCGCAAGATCAAGCACGATGAGGCAGCTCTCGAAGCCGTAGAGGTGAAATAAGCAGACAATTAGTTAATATACTAATATACAAGCGTGGCGCTCATACAGAGTGCCACGCTTTTTTTGAAATTTTGCATATTGTAGGAGGCTACGGCATTCCTGCCGTAGCCATAAAAGTACAGTTGATTAATTGTATTTGCCACGGTATTGGCTACGGCAAGAATGCCGTAGCCTCCTACAGTAAGCCTTTTATTTCAGTTGTTTGTATACCCTCTCAAAGCAGGGTACATATCGTAGCCTCCTACCCACCTTATCGTAGAGATTCTTGTATATACAGAGAGTAAGAGTCTTCAGGGAGTGACTTTGGATTATTAGCAATATAATCAACAAACTTTTCAAACTCATCCCAATTTCTAAGTATTCTGTCAAATATACCTTTCTGCCATATATCCTCATCTATTCTTAATGACTTTCTAAGTTGATAAGCAGTAAACCCCTTAACTTTACCAATAATATTATTTATTGGTTTATTTGTAAGTGATGACAATAATATATGCACATGATTTGGCATTACGACAAAGGCATGAAGTAAGTATTCCTTGTTGTTATAATAGTGTAATGCCTCTACTAAAACACTACGTACATCTTCACGTTGCAGCATACAATTTCCATAACCATTATTTAGCCAATATTCCATCTTACGCATCATCATTATATCGTATGTTTTGCGGGCGTTGTTACCGGCAGTTCCTTTTTCTTCCTTTAGCATATTGGCACGGTCAGCTAAGAATTCTTCCACTTTATTCTTAGGTAATGAGTCTGCTAATCGAAATGTAACGAACATTGTTTTGTTTTCTTGAAACCAATGAGGCAATTTTCGTCCCCATATTTCTACATGCTTTCGTTTTTCAAGAAACTGTATAACGTCATAGGGAATGTTGTTAGGATTAGTCATAAACAGAATAGATATGGTTAGAGTTGCTTAAAAAGATAAGGATAATGTATATAACAAAGGTAGTTATTAAGCATTGAATGGCAAATGAAAAACAAAGAAATCTTTTAAAATTCTTGTGTTTTTATAAAAAATAACATATTGCAGGAGGCTACGGCATTCCTGCCGTAGCCACAAGCAAATATTAGTTAGCATCCAATGGCTACGGCAGGAATGCCGTAGCCTCCTACAATACTATTGCTTCTGCCGTAGCCTCCTATAATATTCGTTTTTAATGCTCTCAACAATAAAAACAATCAAGCTTGGAAGATTTTATTATCAACAAAATCGTGTATTGCTTCGATTTTCAGTAACTTTGCATCCGAAAATATAAACACATAATATAATGGAAGAGAACAAGTTCAAACGCACCACTGTGACTGCGGCTTTGCCATACGCCAACGGTGGAGTACACATCGGTCACTTGGCTGGCGTGTATGTGCCTGCCGACATCTATGTGCGCTATCTGCGCCTGAAGAAGCAGGAAGTGATGTTCATCGGCGGTAGCGACGAGCACGGTGTGCCCGTAACAATCCGCGCACGCAAGGAAGGCATCACGGTTCAGGAGGTGGTAGACCGCTATCACAACCTTATCAAGAAGTCGTTCGAAGACTTCGGCATTTCGTTCGACATCTATAGCCGTACTACATCTAAGATTCACCATAAGTTCGCAAGCGACTTCTTCCGCACGCTCTACGACAAGCATGAGCTTGTAGAGAAGACAGAAGAGCAGTTCTGCGACGAGGTGACAGGCGAGTTCCTCACCGACCGCAACATCGTCGGCACATGTCCGCGCTGCGGCGCTGAAGGTGCTTACGGCGACCAGTGCGAGAAGTGTGGTGCAACACTCTCACCCGAGGAACTTATCAACCCTACAAACAAGAATAACCCGGGTCACGGACTCGTGAAGAAAGCCACAAAGAACTGGTACTTGCCGCTCAACAAGTGGCAGGACTGGCTGAAGCAGTGGATTTTGGAAGACCATAAGGAGTGGCGTCCGAACGTGTACGGCCAGTGCAAGTCGTGGCTCGACATGGATCTGCAGCCGCGCGCTATGACACGCGACCTCGACTGGGGTATCCCCGTACCGGTAGAGGGAGCAGAAGGCAAGGTGCTCTACGTGTGGTTTGACGCACCTATCGGCTACATCTCCAACACTAAGGAGCTTTGCGACGCACATCCCGAGAAGTGGGGCACGTGGCAGACATGGTGGCAAGACCCCACATCACGCCTCGTCCACTTCATAGGCAAGGACAACATCGTGTTCCACTGCATCGTCTTCCCGACTATGCTGAAGGCTCACGGCGACTATATCCTGCCCGACAACGTACCCTCTAACGAGTTCCTCAACCTCGAGAACGACAAGATTTCTACATCGCGCAACTGGGCTGTATGGCTCCACGAGTATCTCGTAGACTTCCCCGGCAAGCAGGACGTTCTGCGCTATGTTCTTACAGCCAATGCGCCTGAGACAAAGGACAATAACTTCACATGGAAGGACTTCCAGGATCGCAACAACAACGAGTTGGTGGCTGTTTACGGCAACTTCGTCAACCGCGCCCTGCAGCTCACGAAAAAGTACTTCAACGGCGTTGTGCCTGAGTGTGGCGAACTTCAGGAGGTAGACCTCAAGACTATCGAGGAGTTCAAGGACGTGAAGCAGAAGGTGGAGGCATTGCTCGACACATTCAAGTTCCGCGACGCACAGAAGGAGGCTATGAACCTCGCACGCATCGGCAACAAGTATATCACCGACTGCGAGCCGTGGCACGTAGCAAAGACCGATATGGAGCGCGTCAAGACTATCCTTTACCTCTCTCTGCAGCTCGTGGCTAACCTCGAAATTGCTTTCGAGCCGTTTCTGCCGTTCAGCTCGGCACGTCTGCGCGAGATGCTCAACGTTACCAATACCGACTGGGCTCAGCTCGGCTCTACAGAGCTGCTCAAGCCTGGTCATCAGCTCGGCACACCAGCGTTGCTCTTCGAGAAGATTGAGGACGAGGCTATCAATGCTCAGCTTCAGAAACTCGAGGATACGAAGAAGGCTAACGAGGCTGCCAACTACGTTGCTGCACCTATCAAGGAGAACGTAGACTTCGACACATTCGAGAAGCTCGACATCCGTGTTGGTCATATCAAGGACTGCCAGAAGGTAAAGAAGTCGAAGAAGCTCCTGCAGTTCACTATCGACGACGGCTCTGGCGTTGACCGCACAATCCTTTCGGGCATCGCAGCTTACTACGAGCCTGAGCAGCTCATCGGCAAGGATGTGCTCTTCGTAGCCAATTTCGCTCCGCGCAAGATGATGGGCATCGAGAGTCAGGGTATGATCCTCTCTGCCGTAAACTTCGACGGAACGCTGAACGTAACCACCGTGACAGGAAACGTTAAGCCGGGTTCGCAGGTAGGATAATTATTTCTTATACAATATAAAACAAGCCCTATACAACGATGTTTGTATAGGGCTTGTTTTATTAGGAGGCTACGGCATTCCTGCCGTAGCCAT
>OHJC01000985.1_pt1 | contig 13577 bp, 9 predicted proteins | sample 1568461 | NCBI WGS metagenome assembly OHJC01 (sample SAMEA3879535, study PRJEB24766) | human gut metagenome | biome: human-associated habitat; feature: feces | place: USA | collected 1985/1987 | reverse complement strand
GAAGGTGATCCACTGGAAATTTTTACAGACAGAGAAGGAAAGGTGATTTTAAAGAAATATTCTCCAATCGGTGAATTAGGAACACTGGCAGGGATTTATGCAGATAGTCTTTCAAAGACACTTGGCTGTACGGTCTGTATCACTGACACGGATCAGGTGATCGCGGCAGCAGGAAACGGGAAGAAAGAACTTCAGGAAATGCTGCTGAGTGCAGAGCTGGCAGAAGTGTTTCAAGAAAGAAAGACCGTGTTGAAAAAGAGCAGTGACGCTGAGTTTGTAGCAATTACAAAAGACAGGAGTGAATACAGCGAGGAAATAATCAGTGTGATTCTCAGTGAAGGTGATATTGCAGGTGGAGTGATCTTTCTGCAGAAAAATGAGAAAAAGCATTTCGGAGAGATGGAAAAGAAGTTTGCGGCAGGCGCAGCAGATCTGCTTGGGAGGCAGTTAAGTTAAAAGTGTCATATTTTTCCGGGAGGATGCATAGAATAGTATCAGTGGAAAACCGGACATGCATCGAAAGGAAAAGAAAATGAGAGAAAATCATGGGAAAAAAGGGATAATATACGCAGAAAATTTAGTGAAGGCATTACTTTGCGCCTATCTGGTTACAGGGATGTTTCTGTTAATTCTTGCACTTCTCCTTTATAAAGCAGGATTGAGTGAAGAAAATGTAAATCTGGGAATTATTCTCATTTATGTAATAGGAACTTTCTCGGGAGGCTTTGTGATGGGAAAACTGGAAGGCCAAAAGAAGTTCCTCTGGGGGCTTGGAACCGGTGTGGTTTATTTTGTTTTATTACTGCTCATCTCATTTGGAATGTACCGTGAGGTTTCGTCAGGGACAGGCGATTTGTTTCTGACATTTGTACTTTGTACCGGAGGCGGAATGCTCGGAGGGATGGTCTCATGAGGAAAAACCAGACAGATGTGTGAAAAAATACTTTAAAAACCTGGCTGTGTGTGCTATAATAGCGAAAGCAATATGTGCGAAGTTAGGAGGAGTAAAAATGAAACACATTAAAACACTGAATACACAGACACTGAACAACACAGTTAAAAAAGGTGGATGCGGAGAGTGCCAGACATCTTGCCAGTCTGCATGTAAGACATCCTGTACAGTAGGAAACCAGACTTGCGAAAACGCAAAATAAGAAAACCTGAAAGTGAAGATAATGTTGCTGCAGAGTTGCTTTGAGCGGTGATACTGCCTGCAATTATGCGAAAAACAGCAACAGGATTACAGGTGAGGCAGCGGTGCAAATCGCTGCCTTAAGCATGTTTTAGACGTATCTGCTTAGAGCTGCATTGTGAAAATGCCGGGCTTTGAACAGTTACAAATAGATTTACAAATACATATAGAAAGCGAGGTATCCACGTGATACATCAGTACCAGAACAATGGATATAATATCGTCCTCGACGTGAACAGCGGAGCTGTACATGTTGTGGATCAGGAAGCGTATGATGTCATCGAAGTGCTTAATCGCATGAATGAAGATCATACAGTGGAGACATTGAAATCTCCGGAAACAGCAGAAGCATTGAAAAAAGAGCTTGGAGAGAAATATTCTGAGAAAGATCTGCTGGATATTTTAGAGGCAGTAACAGAACTGACCGAACAGGGACGTCTGTTTACAAAAGACATTTATGAGAGCTTTATCGACGTTGTAAAGCAGCGTAAGACAGTTGTTAAGGCTTTATGTCTTCATATTGCACATGACTGTAACCTTGCCTGTAAGTACTGCTTTGCGGAAGAGGGAGAATATCACGGCCGCAGAGCTTTGATGTCTTACGAGGTTGGTAAGAAAGCACTTGATTTCCTGATCGCGAATTCAGGAACAAGAAGAAACCTTGAGGTTGACTTCTTCGGTGGTGAGCCGCTGATGAACTGGCAGGTTGTCAAAGACCTGGTTGCTTACGGAAGAGAGCAGGAGAAACTTCATGACAAGCATTTCCGTTTCACACTTACAACAAACGGAGTTCTTTTGAACGATGAAGTTCAGGAGTTCGTGAACAAAGAGATGGACAACGTTGTCATCAGTCTTGACGGAAGAAAAGAAGTGAATGACCAGATGCGCCCGTTCCGTAACGGAAAAGGAAGCTATGATCTGATCGTTCCGAAGTTCCAGAAGCTGGCAGAGAGCCGTAATCAGGAGAAGTACTACATTAGAGGTACATTTACAAGAAATAACCTGGATTTTTCCAAGGATGTAGAACATTTCGCAGATCTTGGATTCAAGCAGATGTCAATCGAGCCTGTAGTAGGTGATGACACAGAACCATATGCAATCCAGAAAGAAGATCTTCCACAGATCTTTGAAGAATATGATAAACTCGCAAAATTCCTGATCGAGCGTGAGAAGAGCGGAAGAGGATTCAATTTCTTCCACTTCATGATTGATCTTGAAGGAGGACCGTGCGTGTCCAAGCGTCTGTCCGGCTGTGGTTCAGGTACAGAGTATCTGGCAGTGACACCTTGGGGAGATTTCTACCCATGTCATCAGTTTGTAGGACAGGAAGAATTCCTCATGGGAAATGTCGATGAGGGAATTACAAAACCGGAGATTGCGGAAGAATTCCGTGGATGCAGCGTATATTCCAAGGAAAGCTGCAGAACCTGCTTTGCCAGATTCTATTGCAGTGGTGGCTGTATGGCGAATTCTTACAAGTTCCACAATACGATCCATGATACTTACGAAGTGAGCTGTGAGATGGAGAGAAAACGTGTGGAATGTGCGATCATGATAAAGGCTGCCCTGGCGGATGAAGAACAATAAAGTTAGAGAGCAGTAGTCAAGAAAGGAAAGAAAGAGATGAAGAAAGGTAAGAGTATTCTCAGCCTCATTCTCGTAATCGCAGTTACAGCACTCTTCGGTATGACCTGTGTGCTTGGACTTGATTTAAAGGGAATGGGAGCTGCGAAGAACATCAATCTCGGTCTTGACCTGGAAGGCGGAGTCAGCATTACATATCAGGTAAAAGGTGACAAGCCATCTCAGGCAGACATGGATGACACCGTGTACAAGCTTCAGAAACGTGTGGAGCAGTACAGCACAGAGGCACAGGCTTATCAGGTTGGAGACAACCGTATCAGTATCGAGATTCCGGGTGTGAGCGATGCAAACAAGATCCTGGAAGAACTTGGACAGCCGGGTTCACTGTACTTTATCAAGCATAAAGACAGTGAGGGAAATGAAAACTATTCCCTGACAGCTTCCGGATATACACTGAATAAGTCAATCGACGAACTGAAAGATACAGACTCCATCGTACTGACAGGTACAGAAGTAAAGACAGCTTCAGCCGGAGTGCTCAACGACTCAACAACAGGAAATAAAAAGTATGGTGTTGATCTTGAGTTGACAGATGAGGGTGCAGAGAAGTTCAAGACAGCAACAGAAGAAGCTTATAACAACAATAATGATACAATTGCCATTTACTACGACGGAGCACTGATTAGTGTGCCAAAGGTAAATGCAGTGATCGAGGATGGAAAAGCTCAGATTTCAGGAAATATGGATTATGAAGAGGCTGATAACATCGCTTCTACAATCCGTATCGGTGGACTGAATCTCGAACTTGAAGAGCTTAGCTCAGAAGTTGTAGGAGCACAGCTTGGACAGGATGCTCTGAAAGGAAGTCTGATCGCAGGTATCATCGGTCTGGCAATCGTATGTGTATTCATGTGCTGGGTATACCTCCTTCCGGGACTTGCATCCAGCCTTGCACTGATCCTTTACACAGAACTGATCTTAATCCTTTTAAATGCATTTGACATCACACTGACACTTCCAGGTATCGCAGGTATCATCCTTGGTATCGGTATGGCGGTAGATGCGAACGTTATCATCTTCGCCCGTGTGAAAGAAGAGCTGACAGCAGGAAAGAGCGTACACGCTTCACTGAAATCAGGATTCCAGAAAGCGATGTCTGCAATTGTTGACGGAAATATTACAACACTGATCGCAGCCGGTGTGCTGTGGCTTCGCGGAAGTGGTACTGTAAAGGGATTCGCCCAGACACTTGCACTGGGTATCGTCGTATCCATGTTTACAGCACTCGTGATCACAAGACTGATCATCTTTTCCTTCTATGGAGCAGGCATCCGCAATGAGAAAGTATACGGAAGACATCTGAAAGAACGTAAACCGGTTGATTTCCTTGGAAAGAAAAAAATCTTCTTCATTGTTTCCATCATCCTTTGCCTGGCCGGACCGGTCATGATGGGTGTGAACCATGCAAGAGGAATCGGTGCGATGAACTACAGCCTTGATTTCGTAGGCGGTACTTCAACAAATGTAACATTTGATAAAGCATATACTCTCGAAGAGATCGACAGCCAGATGATCCCAAGCCTGGAAGAAATCACAGGAGATAAGAATATTCAGGTTCAGACAGTAAAAGACAGCAATCAGGTAGTCTTCAAGACACAGACACTTGATCTTGAGAAACGTGAAGCACTTGCTTCTTATCTGAATGAGAACTACGGGGTAGAGGCATCTGATATCGCTACAGAGAATATCAGCTCAACAGTAAGTTCCGAGATGAGAAGAGATGCTGTTATAGCTGTGATTATTGCTACAATCTGTATGCTGCTTTACATCTGGTTCCGTTTCAAAGATATCCGTTTCGCAACAAGTGCTGTTGTCGCACTGATGCATGACGTACTTGTAGTTCTCGGGTTCTATGTAATCGCAAGAGTATCTGTCGGAAATACATTTATTGCATGTATGCTGACGATTGTCGGATATTCTATCAACGGTACGATCGTTATCTTTGACCGTATCCGTGAGGCGTTGGCAACAAAGAGCCGTACAGAAGATCTGAAGGATCTTGTAAACCGCTGTATTACTCAGACACTGACAAGAACGATCTATACAAACTTTACAACATTTGTCATGGTCGTTGCTCTGTATATCCTTGGTGTAAGCTCCATTAAGGAATTCGCTGCACCTCTGATGGTAGGTATCATCTGCGGTGGATATACATCCGTATGTATCACAGGTGCACTGTGGTATGTGATGAAGACAAGACTTGGTGAGGAAGCGAAGGCTGCGAGAGCAGCTTCCGGCACAAAGGCAGTTTCTGTAAAAGCAGCAGACAAGAAAGAAGGAACTACTTCCACAGAGAGTAACGCAGCAGATACATCTGCAGACGACAGCTCCAGGAAGAAAAAAGGAAAGAAGACTTCTTTCAAGAACAAAAAGAGCAAAAAACGCTAAGAAATAAATAGCAGCCTGGAAACAGTAACGAAATAGAATCTGCCGTATCGAAAATGAAAAATGATTTTCGATACGGCAGATTTTTGCTATAATAAGAAAATATGATACTGACAGACTGGGAGGGTGTTTGGATGGAGAAATGGTTCGTCGCAATGAAAAAGGCGGATTTTAATGGAATAGCAGAGAAATATCAGATCTCCCCGATCATTGCACGACTGATGAGAAACCGTGATGTGATCGGAGATGAAGCAATTGATTTTTATCTGAATGGAACAGTGGAGGATCTGTATGACGGCTTACTGATGAAAGATATGGATCGTGCGGTAGATATTCTTAAGGAGAAAATAGAAGAAGGAAAGAAAATCCGTGTGATCGGTGATTATGATATTGATGGAGTCAATGCAACGTATATTTTGCAACAGGGGCTTGCAGGACTTGGGGCAGATGTCGATACGGATATTCCAGACCGGATCAAAGACGGATATGGATTGAATCAGATGCTGATCGACCGTGCACTGGAGGATGATGTAGACACGATCATCACCTGTGATAATGGAATTGCGGCAATGAACGAGATCGCTTATGGAAAAGAAAATGGGATGACGATCGTTGTGACAGATCACCATGAAGTTCCGTATCTGGAAGAAAATGGGGAGAAAAAGTATCTTCTGCCACCGGCGGATGCAGTGGTCGATCCGCACAGAGCAGACTGTGAGTATCCATTTAAAGGGCTGTGCGGCGCAGCTGTAGCGTATAAGCTGGTTGAGGTTTTGTACAGAGTGTCTGGAAAGTCAGAGCAGGAGGTAGAGCATCTGCAGGAAAGACTGATGGAAAATGTTGCGATTGCTACGATCGGTGATGTGATGGATCTTGTTGGAGAGAATCGTGTCTTTGTGAAAAAGGGACTTGAGCTTCTGAAGACAACGAAGAATGAAGGGCTTCACGCATTGATGCAATGTACAGGGGTAGATACAGCGAACCTGAATACTTATCATATCGGATTTGTGATCGGACCGTGCATCAATGCCGGCGGAAGACTGGATACAGCCAAGCGTGCACTGGAACTCCTTAATGCATCGAACCGGAGAGAGGCAGTGACACTGGCAGCAGATCTGAAAGAATTAAATGACAGCCGGAAAGAAATGACCGAAGAAGGTGTAGAAGAAGCTGTCCGGCAGATTGAATCAAGTTCCTGGAAGGACGACCAGGTGCTGGTCGTGTATCTTCCAGAGTGTCACGAAAGTATCGCCGGAATTATTGCGGGGAGGATCAAGGAACGTTATTATCGTCCGACCTTTGTACTGACAAAGGGAGAGACAGGAGTGAAAGGTTCCGGACGGTCGATCGAAGCCTATGATATGTTTGCGGAAATGAGCCGCTGCAGGGAATTATTTACGAAGTTCGGAGGGCATAAGCTGGCAGCAGGACTTTCTTTAGAAGAGGAAAATGTCGAAGTTTTCCGGAAACGGATCAATGAACTGGCGGATCTGACAGAAGAGGATCTGCAGATGAAGGTGTCGATCGATATGCGGCTTCCGTTTCCATATATTAATGAAGAGCTGATCCATGAGCTTAAGATATTGGAGCCTTTTGGAAAAGGCAATGGGAAACCGTTATTTGCAGAAAGTAAACTGCGTGTGATCCAGCCAAGAATCTTCGGAAAGAACCGGAATGTGCTGAAATGCAGACTGGAGGACCAGCAGGGAAATCAGATGGAAGCGGTTTATTTCGGAGAAGTGGAAGACTGTCTGCGGCAGATGGAAAAGAAACAGATCATGTCTTTTACATACTATCCATCCATCAATGAGTACATGGGACGAAGAACAATTCAGCTTACAATTGTCAATTATCAGTAGATAATATCGAAAAAACCGTACAAATTGCTTAAAATAAAGAAGAATGGGAAGTTCTTATTTGAAAAAGGGAAAAATAGTGATATACTAAATCATATTAATTGTTCAGAACTAAGGCGTTTTGTGTCTAAAATTGTCGGATATGCCATACTGACGAAATACGAAGCATTTTGGAAGTTGGATCTGAACAGAACACAGGATGAATGAAGGGGGAAGATGATATGGCAGGCACTCGGGAATATGAAGATCTGAATAAAAATCTGGAGATAGTGGACGGGCATGCAGTAAAAGCACCAGAGGATTATCAGGATCCGGAGGAGTTATATCAGGCCTTAATAGCTCGTGTGCGTAAGTATCATCCTTCTGCGGATATTACGATGATCGAGAAGGCCTATCAGATAGGCAAAGAAGCGCATAAGAATCAGTTCCGTAAATCCGGAGAACCTTATATCATCCATCCACTCTGGGTGGCAATCATACTTGCAGATCTCGAGATGGACAAAGAAACGATCGTGGCTGGAATGCTTCATGACGTGGTAGAAGATACGACAATGACACTCGATGAGATCTCAGCAGAGTTTGGTGAAGAGGTTGCACTTCTTGTAGACGGCGTTACCAAGCTGGGACAGTTGAACTATTCCAAGGACAAGCTGGAGGCCCAGGCAGAGAACTTAAGAAAGATGTTCCTTGCGATGGCGAAAGATATCCGTGTCATCATTGTAAAACTCGCAGACCGTCTGCATAATATGCGTACAATGGAGTTTATGACACCGGCGAAGCAGAAAGAGAAATCAAGAGAGACGATGGATATCTACGCTCCGATCGCCCAGCGTCTCGGTATTTCAAAGATCAAGACAGAACTCGATGACCTTTCTCTGAAATATTATCAGCCGGAAGTTTATAATCAGCTGGTTCATGATCTGAATGCACGTAAGACGGAACGTGAAGAATTTGTGCAACAGATTGTTGCTGAAGTATCAAAGCATATGAAGAATGCTGATATTGAAGCGAAAGTATACGGACGTGTAAAACATTTCTTCAGTATTTATAAGAAGATGGTGAATCAGAACAAGACACTTGATCAGGTGTATGACCTGTTCGCTGTCCGCATTATCGTAGATTCAGTGAAAGACTGTTACGCAGCACTTGGTGTGATCCATGAGATGTATACGCCGATTCCGGGACGTTTCAAGGATTATATTGCTATGCCGAAGGCGAATATGTACCAGTCTCTGCATACAACGCTGATCGGACCTTCCGGGCAGCCGTTTGAGATCCAGATCCGTACGGAAGAGATGCATAAGACAGCGGAATATGGTATCGCAGCACACTGGAAATATAAAGAGACAGGCGGAAGCAACACGAAAGAACTGAACACACAAGAAGAGAAGCTGAACTGGCTGCGTCAGATCCTGGAATGGCAGAGAGACATGTCTGATAACCGTGAGTTCTTAAGCCTGCTGAAAGGTGACCTGGATCTGTTCCAGGAAGATGTATACTGCTTCACACCGAACGGGGATGTGAAGAACCTTCCGAATGGCTCCACACCGGTTGACTTCGCCTATGCGATCCACAGTGCAGTCGGCAATAAGATGGTTGGCGCCAGAGTAAATGGCAAGCTTGTGAACATTGATTATAAGATTCAGAACGGAGACCGAATCGAGATCCTTACATCTCAGAATTCCAAGGGACCGAGTCGTGACTGGCTGAATATCGTCAAGAGCACACAGGCAAAGAGCAAGATTAATTCATGGTTTAAGAAGGAATACAAAGAAGATAATATTATCCGCGGAAAAGATCTGATCAGTGCCTACTGTAAGAGCAAGGGGATTAATCTGCCGGATATCATCAAGCCGAAGTATCAGCAGATCGTTCAGAAAAAGTACGGATTCCGTGACTGGGATGCAGTACTTGCAGCAATCGGACACGGCGGACTCAAAGAAGGTCAGGTTGTGAACCGCCTGCTGGAAGAGTACGAGAAAGAGCATAAGAAAGAGATCACGGATGAGAATATTTTGGAGAAGATCTCAGAAGCGAATAAACAGAGAGTACACATTGCCAAATCAAAGAGCGGAATCGTAGTTAAGGGAATCAATGATATGGCAGTACGCTTCTCAAAGTGCTGTAATCCGGTGCCGGGAGATGAGATTGTCGGTTTTGTAACAAGAGGGCGCGGAATGTCGATCCACAGAACAGATTGTATCAATATCATCAATCTTTCTGATGTGGAGAGATCCCGTCTGATCACAGCAGAATGGGAGGATAATGATCTCGAAGAAGGCGGTCAGTATCTTGCAGAACTGAAGATATTTGCAGACGACAGAAGAGGACTTCTGCTGGATGTATCAAAGGTATTTACTGAAGAGAAGATTGACGTGAAGTCCATGAATACCCGGACGAGCAAGAAGGGTACGGCGACAATGGAGATGGGATTTGTTGTACACGGAAGAGAAGAATTGAACCGTGTGATCGGAAAGCTCAGACAGATTGAAAATGTAATTGATATTGAGAGAACAACAGGCTGATGGAGGAAAACGAATGAAGGTTGAAAGTATTGTACTGGGGTCAATTGGAACGAATTGCTATATTGTAACCAATGAAGAGACGAAGGAATGTTTTGCAGTGGATATGGCAGAATGTCCGCAGGAATATGTCAATTATATCAAGAACAATGGACTAGAAATGAAAGCATTGTTTCTGACACATGGACATTTTGACCACATCATGGGAATTGATGATTTCCTCAAAGCCTTTCCTGTGCCGGTTTACGCAGGCGAAGACGAACTTCCGGTGATCGAGGATGACCGACTGAATGTTTCTTGTATGTACGGACCGAAATACGCATTCCACGGAGCACAGCCTGTAAGAGACGGTCAGGTGATCGAATGCGCAGGAATTGAAGTTGATGTACTTCATACACCGGGACATACCGTAGGAGGATGCTGCTATTACCTACCAAAAGAACATAGATTGTTCAGTGGAGATACGCTGTTCTGTGCTTCCATCGGAAGAACAGACCTACCGACAGGAAGCAGCAGCCAGCTGGTCTGCTCTGTACAGGAGAAGATCATGATACTTCCGGATGATACAAAGATCTATCCGGGACATATGGAAGAGACATCAGTTCAGTTTGAGAAGGAGCATAATCCATTCATATGATAAAGATAGAAAGTAAGAAGAACAAATTTACTTATAATGTATACCATGTCACAAAAGCATTTTATCCAAAAGAGGATATCGTGCAGACAGTAGATGAGAAGCAAGAACCACTGGTGAAGATACATTTGCCGGAAGGGACTTGCTTTTCCCTTGCACCGGAAGAATGCGTGCAGACAGAAGATGTGCAGGAAGAGAAACGCGATGTAACGAAGAAAGTCTATCAGTTTCTCTCAAAGCAGACAGGACAGGAACTTGCCTGGGGAATGCTGACAGGAGTCCGTCCAACAAAGCTTGTAATGCAGAAAATCGAGCAGGGAATGACAAAAGAAGAAATCTTTGGATTTCTAAAAGAACAATATTGTGTCACAGATAAGAAAGCACAGATTGCGTATGAGATTGCCTGCCGGGAGAAAGCACTGCTGGATCGACTGGATTGTCAGAATGGATACAGCCTGTATGCAGGAATTCCATTCTGTCCAAGCATCTGCTCCTACTGCTCATTCAGCTCTTCACCAATCGCTGAGTGGAAAGATCAGGTCGATCGTTACCTTGATGCGATGATCAAAGAATTGAAAGCTACGGCAAAGCTGATGCAGGGAAAACCACTCGATACGGTATACATCGGTGGAGGAACACCGACAACACTCGAGGCAGATCAGCTTGACCGTCTGCTTGGAACGATTCGGGAGGATTTTGACCTGGAGCATGTGCTTGAGTTTACAGTTGAAGCCGGAAGACCGGACAGTATCACACGAGAAAAGCTCGAAGTGATCCGCAAATATCCTGTAACCCGCATTTCCGTCAATCCACAGACAATGCAGCAGAAGACGCTTGATCTTGTCGGAAGAAAACATACGGTAGAAGATGTAGAACAAATCTTCCACCTTGCACGTGAGCTTGGATTCGATAATATTAATATGGATCTGATCGCCGGACTTCCGGGAGAAGATGCGGCAGATATGCAGGATACACTTGAGAAGATCGAGAAGCTTCATCCGGATAGCCTGACAGTACACGCACTCGCAATCAAACGTGCGGCGAAGTTCGGTCAGGAAGGAAGAACAATGGATCCGGGGACTGAGATCACGCAGATGGTCGAGGCGGCAGCAGCGTCAGCAGAACGCATGGGACTTGTGCCATATTACCTGTATCGCCAGAAGAACATTGCCGGAAACTTCGAGAATGTTGGATATGCAGAGCAGGACAAGGCTGGGGTGTATAACATTTTGATCATGGAAGAGAAACAGGCCATCCTGGCTTGCGGAGCCGGAGCTTCCACCAAACGTGTCTGGAATCTACCGGATGGTTATCACATCGAAAGATGCGAGAATGTCAAGGGTATCAAGCAATATATCGCTAGAATTGATGAGATGATTGAACGAAAAAAAGCACTTTTTGAGAAGGATTGAAAATGAAAAATACCTCCCCAAAAAGGGCTGGTACATCATTTGTACATCAAATTAGTTCGAAAATCTGTGAAAATCAGTGCTAAATAATACCAAATTTACTATATGACGTACAAGAAAACCTAATAACCTTACCTTAAAAGACGAATTCATTATGCTAAATGAGTTCGTCTTTTTTTCTGTTATTGTTTAAAACTTGCGAAAGGAGGAGGAAAAATGACATGTACAGCGTTAGGAGGAAACAGCAGATGTTAAAGATACGATTAATGGGAACGAAAAGTGATATTAGATGGTTTCAAAATTTTTTGCAGATTGATTCTGACATAGAGGTATTAGAATTATCAGATATCTATCCGAATAAAGGAACAGATAGATATTATAGATCATATGCAGAAGTAGAAAGAAAAGATGGCAACGCAGGCCGCCCAACAGAGAATGGAAAAAGCAATCGGAAAAACAATACCGAAAAAGCAAATAAAGGCACTAGTTCCACCAATCAAAGCAAAGTATCCTATCATGGATTGGAAGAATCTTCCGTTTAATACAGCAGCCTAGAAAGAATCCGAAAAACTTGCAGGAAAAGAAGGATATAAACATCCGGTGCGTGTCGTATATAATCCAAAAACAATGACCTATCGAACCATCTTAAATAAATCAAAGTTCCAAGTGATTGATAAGAAGGATGGACGATATAATCATCAAGAACATCATAAACAATGGAACCAACTCACAACTTGAAAGAATTAGCAGATTTAATGTGGGTAAAATATTCGATTGAGGAGCCGTATATGGGTGAGATACCGGATTTTTGCAATTGTTATAGTAAAATGTTAGAAGGAGACAATGTCGAATATTTTAGATATCCAGAATATAGTAGAAAAAGATATTTTGCAGGAAACCGATTGGATATCGAATGGTTATCCTACAATTTTGCACTGATTTTATTAAAATTATTACAATTTGCAAATCTGACTTTATGATTTGAAAGTGACTATGGAGAAGTCTATCAAGTGAAATAGTTTTTGAGATTGCAGATGTTATAGAAGAGGTTCCGACGGTTTGCTGGTGCGGAAAGCGTGCGCAGTGCAACACAAGATATGCAGACGGCAAGATTGTTCGAAAGGGCGCACAGGTCATGCTTGGATTGAATGAAAGCTATGTAGCATTATGCAGGAAGCATTACAAGGAAGGCCAATTGTGGGAACATGATCCGGGAGATATTCCGGGTGATAATAATTAAAATCATAATTAAAAAAGGAGAAGCATGAAATCTCGAATCATCTCATGTCTTGATTTCTGGTATATTGCAATCAATTCTTTTGATTCAGCTTGCAATAATAGGATTCTCATGTTAATCTAATACCATGCAGTCCACATTCTGGTGGACTGCAAAAAGATCTATTAACCAAATCGGTAATTATTCAATAAGCTCAGTATCTCGAGCAGATAATCCGATGACAACCGAAAAAAGATGAATATCGTCTGAGAGATTATGTGATTAAGAAATCTTGATAATTTTGCTTCTTAAATTGTATGGATCTTCGATTCTGCTATCCAATCACTTCCATAGAAAGTAATCTTATGTTAAGATGAAAGTAGTTTTATAATCCTTTCCTCAAGCGATGATTCATCGTACAGAAGAGAGGAGAATTCTATGAGAAAAACCAGGAAAAGTGTATCAACTAAGAAAGAAATATCACAATGCAAAACATTGAAAGAGAAGCAAGAAGACTTTATCATGCTTCCAACAGTAGATTTCTGTTTCAAGGAATTAATGCAGAATGATAACATTCGCAAGAACATTATTGCAGCGTTATTAAATGTTCCGCCCAGTGAGGTAGAGAACACAGAACTTATGCCTACGATTCTCAGAAAAGAATCGAAAGATGATAAGTATGGAATCTTAGATGTCCGGGTGAAACTGAAGGATGGAGA
>OHJC01000980.1_pt1 | contig 13622 bp, 7 predicted proteins | sample 1568461 | NCBI WGS metagenome assembly OHJC01 (sample SAMEA3879535, study PRJEB24766) | human gut metagenome | biome: human-associated habitat; feature: feces | place: USA | collected 1985/1987 | reverse complement strand
AGATGTTGCCTAATATGTTCAACTCGCCTCACGGCTGGAGTGGCTGGCGTGCTTATGCCACCTATTATGCTTATCTGTTGACCGGTGAAGAACGTTGGTTGAAAGAGACATTTAATGCCATGGGAGCTTTCTCCAATTTGATTGATTTCCGTACGGGAGATTTACGTTGGGCTTTTGTGGTCGACCCGTATCTGAAAGTGAAGCAGGCTTGCAGTGCCGATACTCATGTGACGGAAGATTCATTGAGTTTTGGCAATCCGCATCCCGAATTATATGATACCCGTGAGTTTGTGATTGGTGAGCAATATGTAAATATGATTAGTGATTGGCAGACAGTCAATACACAGGATAATGATGTGCACGAGCTTTTTAAATGTATCGGTGAGACAATGTTGACCAATGCGTTTGTTGTAGAACGGCCCGATGGCGAAGTGATAGGCTATAACTGCCGGGTAACCCGTCAGGGAAACAAGCTGACCGTAAAAGCAAATGAAAAGCAGATAGTCAATCTGCACTGTAATTTGAGAAAAGCCTATACCGTATCATTCAATGGTAAAACTCAAGACCTGAAACAATCGTATTTGGGTTGGGCTTTTGGAAAGGACATTTATCTATAATTGATTCTATGATATGAAAACACACTCTTTGCTATTATTGCTTCTGTCTTTTGTACAGGTGTTTCCACTTTTTGGGGAAACACCTTACAAGGAAGAACGCCGGGTTATCTATTCCTCGGAAGCGCCGGAAAGACCTTATCTCTTGCAGCCCGGACATAGTTTGGAACAAACTGTATCATTCCCCAAACGTGCTTATCCCACTCGTAAGTTTCTGCGTGTAACGGGTGGAGTCAAGATGCCTGCTCCCTTTCAGGAACGTGGTGAAGAGATGTTCCGTCGAAGTGAGTTTTTTATTGATGACAATTTGGATTCTGTCGTTACTCGTAAAGATTGCTACTCCCTCTATTTCAAGGGAGAGAATGATGCTTTTGAGCGTTATGCCTACTTCCGCGTCATGGGAGAGGCACTTAAACCGGGGAAGCTGACTGTGCATCTTCCGGTGGTTCGTCGCCGGCAGCTGACTGTGGACGTTAAGGGTCGGTTCGGATTGGAACTGGAACTTTATTACAAGAAACCCGGACGGGCAGCGCAGGATATTTTTGATACTCCCGACAGCGTGTTGTTTGTGCCTGTCCCTGTCGGCACGGGAAAGTATCAGGATGTCAGCCATACTTTTACATTGCCCGATAACGTGGCTTGCGCTCTGCTGTGTGCAGGAGGAAGCGGTTTCAGTGGTGAATGTTGGCTGGAAGCGCCCCGTTTGGAGCAGAATGGCAAAACTGTGTGGCATGTCCCTTTCACCAAGTTTGCACAGAAAGCGAGTCAGGTGGATTATTGGGTAGGGTGTAATCTGGCGACTCGCAGTTGGCCGCGCTGGAGGCTGGAATTTGATGGTCGGGAAGTATTCGAGGGAAATATCTTTGACCGTGCTTCCAATGTGGCCGATTTCTATATCCTGTTGCCCGGAGACCTGCAGGGAACAGGCTGTTTTAAGCTCTCTTTGTTGAAAGAGCCTCACCGGGCTGCTTTCCCTTACGAAGTGCGCACGTTGGAGGTGATTGAAGAGACTGCCCGTGACTTTGAAATTATTTCAGTTCCTAAGTATGTTTCCAAGTCCGCTTCTTTCGGCGTGTTGATTGAGACAAACCGTCCGAATGTGAAATTGCAAGTAAAGAGCGATGCCGCTCTGCAACCGGCCACGCAAGAGGTCCGATTTAAAGAAGCCGGACTGCATGTTGTAGAGTTCAGGGCGGATTCTTGTCTGACCGATGTGAAGATGGAATTCAGCGACGGTAGCCGTAGCGAGTCTGCTGCGATAGAACAGATTGTGGAACGGGCTCCCGAAAACATCTATATTTCTTCAGGAGATGAAATCTATATCGACAAGCAATATACTCCATACAGTTATTTCTTTAAATGGTATATATCGCAACGTGTAGGCAACTGGTATCAGTTCCGCCCCTCTTACCAATGGAGTGGATGCCGTATCACCGACCCGGAAATAATTGGTTATTATACCCATTTGCTTGATGGTTTGAAGATACCATACGCATGGCAGGCAGAAGGCAGAACCTTGGCAGGTAGTCGCCTGAATCCGTCGAATGAAGAACTTGCCTCCCCCATGTTCCGTGGAAAACAAGCCCATGAGAATGACGGTGGTTACTATTATTGGCAACATTTCAAATATCAGGGATTGCATTCGGACATGGCTGCCCGTAATCGTCCCTGGGGAGGTATCTTTGCAAAGCATCGTCCTATTTATACAGACCACGGCACATTTATCCATTACGATACGGAGGCTGTGACCGATATGGCGGACGGAGCCCGCAAACTGGTATCCAACTTGCGCTACTCTAAAGGAGAAAGCGTGCGTCATACAGGTCCGTCTTCTCTATTTCGTTATTTTTATCAGGCAGGTTATGAATGGGTGGGAGCCGAACAAATGTATGGACCTGAAGAGACGATACTTTCTGCTTTGCGTGGTGCGTCTTTGGCATACAGTCGTCCGACATACGGCTCGTTGCATGCCATGCAATGGGGAAGCGGTCCTTTCACCGACCCTAAACATTCGTTGCGTCTCTATCTTTCACTGGCTGTGGCTTATATGCACGGTTCTTCACATATAAATACGGAAGAAGCTTTGTGGACAGATGAATTTATGAACGACCGTTATTCTCCGTCGGGCAAGGAACATCTGGCAGCACAGCATCGTGTCCTTGATTTTATTGAAACACATAGCCGTCGTGGAGAGTTTCATAGCAATATTGCTGTGATTCAGGGACGGAATGATGCATGGAAATCTTTTGGGCGTGGCAGTTTGTGGTCACAAGAAGGCGAGAAATGGAAATTCAATAAGGCTTGCGAAAGTTTTGACTTGCTGAAAGTGTTTTATCCCGACCACATTATTGACGGATGCGGTCCCGAAGGATGGTTTACCTCTACGCCTTACGGTCCGGTGGACTTGCTGCCGGTTGAGGCTCCGCAAGATGTAATGAACCGCTACAAAGCCATGATTTTCTTGGGATGGAACACATATGACAAAGGTGATTTTGAACGTATCCGCGATTATGTCTTTCATGGAGGAACACTGATTTTGTCTGCTGCCCATATCAATGCCTGTCTGCAACCGGATGAAAAGCCTTGTTTTCCGCAGGATGATGCACCCGTTCGTGAACTGTTGGGAGAAGACTATCGGAGCCTGATGCAACAAACAACATTGAACTATGGCAAAGGAAAGGTCATCTATTTCCCGGAAGCCCTTTATCCGGCAGAGGATAAACTGAAGGCAGCCTATATAAAAGTGATGCAGGATATTGCCGCTTCAACAGTTCATCCGGAGGCGGAGAACGGTTGGATAGAGGCAGCTCCGTCGGTAGGATTTACGGCATGGCAGGACGGTGAACGTCGCACGCTTTATGTTTTGAATACGGATTGGCAGAGTGATGAGGAAACGCATCCTTATACCTTTATCTATGGAAAGGGTAAGTTCCGCTTATCTATAGCCCGTTATCAACTTGGCACGATTCATTGTGCGGCTCAGTTGGCGGCAGCTCCGTCAAGTAATACCACCGATGTACTTTCTATTGTGAAAGAGTCTGACGGATGGACGGTGAGGGTTCAGACTACCGGTCCCGATACCGTTAAATTTATGTTTGCAAGCAATGGTTTGGAGAAAGAAGTTTCTTTCTCTTCTCCCGGTATACACGTTTACAAGTTGTCTTTATAAACAGCATATTAACTTCTAAATCATAAAATGAACATGAGAACGATTTGTCTTATTTGCATGCTCTGTCTGGCAGTGGTTGTTAAAGCGGCTTCTCCCATACAAGGCTTATTGGAACGCATTGATAAAGGAGCTTCGCGCAAGTTTGTCATTGAGCAGGTGAAGTCACCGACCGATTTCTTTGAATTAGACCAAAAAGGTGATAAAGTAGTGATTCGTGGCAATAATTATGTGAGCATTGCCACAGGAGTGAACTGGTACTTGAAATACTATGCAGGTATTCAACTTTCGTGGAATGGGATGACGGCGCAACTTCCTGCCGTTCTTCCGGCCGTGCCTCAGAAAGAACGTCATGAAACGGATTTGAAGTATCGTTATGACTTTAATTATTGTACCTATTCCTATACCATGGCATTTTGGGACTGGGATCGTTGGGAGAAGGAAATTGACTGGATGGCATTGCATGGCATCAATCTTCCTTTGGCAGTGGTAGGTGCAGATGTGGTGTGGTATAATGTATTGACCAAACTGGGCTATACCAAAGACGAAATCAATGAATTTATTGCCGGTCCTGCTTTTCAGGGATGGTGGTTAATGAATAACCTGGAAGGTTGGGGCGGTCCTAATCCCGATAGCTGGTATAAACAACGTGAAACTTTACAGAAACAAATCTTGAAGCGTATGCGTGAATATGGCATCCGGCCGGTATTGCCGGGTTACTCGGGCATGGTTCCTCACAATGCCAAAGAGCGTTTGGGGCTGAATGTTTCCGATCCGGGCTTGTGGTGCGGTTATCGGCGTCCTGCTTTCTTGCAGCCCACCGACCCACGTTTCAACGAAATTGCCGACCTTTATTATAAGGAGATGAGTCGTCTTTACGGCAAAGCCGATTTTTATAGCATGGACCCCTTCCACGAAGGAGGCAATGTGGCAGGTGTCGATTTGAATGCTGCAGGCCAGGCCATTTGGGGAGCAATGAAAAAGGCAAATCCGAAAGCTGTCTGGGTGGCTCAGGCATGGCAGGCGAATCCTCGCCAAAAGATGATTGAAAATCTTCCTGCCGGAGATTTGATTGTGCTCGACCTTTTTGCCGAGAGCCGTCCTCAATGGGGTGATCCTGAGTCTACCTGGTATCGTAAGGAAGGTTTCGGCAAGCATGACTGGCTTTACTGTATGCTGCTGAACTATGGTGGCAATGTAGGTCTGCATGGAAAGATGAGGCATGTCATCGATGAGTTCTATAAGGCAAAAACATCTTCTTTCGGCAAGACAATGAAAGGAGTGGGTATGACTATGGAAGGTTCGGAAAATAATCCGGTAATGTTCGAGCTGTTGTGTGAATTACCTTGGCGTCCGGCCCGGTTTGATAAAGATGAATGGTTGAAAAACTATACAGTGGCGCGTTATGGCAAGGCCGACAAAGCGGTTCAGGATGCATGGCTGCTATTGAGTAACACCATTTATAACTGTCCGGCAAAGAATACCCAGCAGGGGACACATGAATCCGTTTTCTGCGGACGTCCGGATTACGATGTTTATCAGGTGTCCAGCTGGAGCGAGATGGAACCTTATTATAAACCGGAAGATATTATCCGTGCGGCAGGCATAATGCTTTCGGCAGCTGACCGTTTCAAGGGGAATAATAATTTTGAGTATGACTTGATAGATATTGTCCGTCAGGCAGTGGCAGAAAAGGGGCGTTTGGTTTATCCCATTATGATAGATGCATATAAGGCAGGAGAAAAGGAACTGTTTGCAGCCTCTTCACAACGTTTCCTCGATTTGATTCTTTTGCAGGATAAATTATTGGCAGCCCGTCCTGAATTCAAGGTAGGCACATGGATTGAGAAAGCACGCAACTTGGGCACGACTCCCGAGGAAAAAGATTTGTATGAATGGAACGCACGCGTGCAGGTTACTACATGGGGAAATCGTGTGGCAGCTGATGAAGGCGGACTACGCGACTATGCACACAAAGAATGGAACGGTTTGTTGCGTGATTTCTATTATAACCGTTGGAAGGTGTGGATTGACCGGCAAAAGGCACAGCTGAATGGTGCGCCGGTGAAGGCAATAGATTTTTATGCCATTGAGGAACCGTGGACAAAGCAGACAAATCCTTATTCTTCTCAAGCCGAAGGCGATGTGATAGAGGTAGCCAAGGAAGTATATGCCAAGATTACCGAATAGGTTATCATTATAATATTCTCTTTCCCTATGCAGAATTGATTTTTATCTCTCACTGCTCTCACCCTTATTTCGAAACGACAATGTACAGGGCGTTTCAGGGTGAGAGATAGGGGTGAGAGATTCCTTCAAAGGTGAGAGCATATCTCTTATTTTTGTCCAAAGTTGCATTATTTGTATGTTTTTTCCTATGTAAGTATGTGCAGACACCTTCTTTTCCGCTTTCCATAGCGTACGTTCGCATGATGTTTTTCATACGGTTAAACAACCTGTTTCAACTGCATGAAACAGGTTGTTTCATTAGGGAAACACATTGATTCGGACTAATGTATATTTCATCCTGGCCGAACGTATGGAAGGTCACGTTTATTGTTTTTGCTTTGAACTGCTAATCGAATGAGAGAAAATCTTATCAGTCTTGTAAAAAGAAGAAACATTGTTTGAGCTTTATAAAGAAAATGTCTGTACCTTTGTCGAAAGGTCTATGAAAAAGAATAAAATACGTCATTTATAAACTATTAGAGCAATGTATTCTATCATTAAATGTTATTTGCGGCATATACTTGCTGTATGTGTGGTGTCTTTGTGTGTAATGACAGGCACTGCCGCTTCGTCGGTGAAACTGGATGTGGACTGGCCACAGTTTATGAGTAAACAGGACATGGTGTGGGAAACACTTCCTGAGTATTGGTATGAATCAGCCTATATGGGTAACGGTATGTTGGGGCTGATGATTTATAAGGAACCGGGACAGAACTATATTCGGTTGGAAACAGGAAACTGTGCAGTACACGACCATCGGAAGGGTAAGAACGACTTGTTCAGCATCGGACGTCTGCTGACCGGACATTTTGCTTTGCATCCGAAAGGTGAGATTTTGGATGGAAAGATGCGGGTGGACTTATGGAATGCCGAGACTACTGCCGACATTGTCACTACAAAAGGAAAAATTCATTTACATAGCTTCGTGCATAGCGATAAGATGATTATCGTCACCAAGACCACTACCGAAGGCGAGGAAAAAGATTTTCGTTGGGAATGGGTGCCGGCTCCTTCAGAAAGCCCGAGGTATCTGTTTGCCAAAGGAGAGGGCAATTGGATTAAAGTGCCCGAAGATTATCCGCTTAATCCGGCTCCCGAAGTAACCGGAACAGAAAAGGAAGGAATGTCTTATCAGAAACTTCAGGCGGGAGGCGAGACGGCGGTTGCATGGAAAGAAACCGTGAAAAAAGGAGAACGTGTGCTGTGGGTGAATCTTACTCATTCTTATCCCGAATCCAATGCCCGTGAAATCAGCCGGAACGAGCTGGAGGATGCATTGCGGTGTGGATATAAGAATTTGCAGAAGACGCATCGTCAATGGTGGAATGCTTATTATCCTGCCAGCTTCCTTACATTACCCGAAGGTGTGAAGGAGAATTTCTATTGGATACAGATGTATAAATTAGCTTCGGCGACGCGTGCCGACAGAGCGTTGATAGATTGCACCGGTCCGTGGCTCACCAAGACACCGTGGCCGAATGCGTGGTGGAATCTGAATGTGCAGTTGACTTACTGGCCGTTGAATGCTTCCGACAGACTGGATTTGGCTGCTTCTTTGGAGAATGCTCTTTATAATAATGTGGAACAGTTGCGAAAGAATATCCCGGAAGCGTATCGGCATGACGCTTTGGGACTGGGACGTACCAGCAACTTCTATTGCGCTACAGAGCCGGTCGGTATTCCCGGAGTGAGTAAAACGGCCGAAGTGGGGCTGCTCACTTGGGCTTGTCACAATCTTTGGTTGATTTATCGTCATAAGATGGATGATGCACTTCTGCGCGATAAGTTGTTTCCGCTATTGAAGGGGGCAGTAAATTATTACCTGCATTTCTTGCAGAAGGAAGAGGACGGGAAGCTGCATCTTCCTGCTACTTATTCTCCCGAATATGGAAGTGCAGAGGATTGTAATTTTGACCTTTCCCTGCTTCGCTGGGGATGTCTGACTTTGATACAATCGGCAGAGAGATTGAAGATAGACGATCCGTTACTTCCTAAATGGAAAACCGTATTGGAGGAGCTGACTCCCTATCCGATGGACGAAAATGGGCTGTTTATCGGGCGGAATACGCCTTATGCGTTTTCACACCGGCATTATTCGCATCTCCTGGCGGCTTATCCATTGTATACATTAAACAAAGAACACCCTGAAGATGTGGATCTTATTGAGAGATCTCTTCATTTCTGGCAATCGAAGACAGGAGCTCATCAGGGTTATTCATTGACCGGAGCTTCTTCCATCTCATCTGCACTGGGAAAAGGGAATGATGCATTGGCTTATTTGAATAAGCTGTTTGGACGTTTTTTGAGTGTGAATACATTATATAGAGAATCTGGACCGGTTATTGAAACACCATTGTCGGGTGCGCAGTCTATACACGATATGTTGTTGCAGAGTTGGGGAGGCAAGATAAGGGTTTTCCCTGCCGTACCGGATGCATGGCAGGATGTGGCTTTTGACGGGTTGCGGACAGAAGGAGCTTTCAAGGTCTCTGCCAATCGGAAAGCCGGGAAAACGGAATTTATACAGGTGAAGAGTTTGGCCGGAGAACCTTGTATCCTTGTAACGGATATCGCACGGCCTTTCTTTAAAGGCAAGCGCCATCTGGAAGTAAAGCAGTTGGATGAGCATACTTATCAAGTTGATTTACAGAAAGGCGAGGAGATGCTGGTTTATCCCGAAGGTACTTCACCTGATTGGATTATTCGTCCTATTCAGAACACTTCCACTCACTGTTTTGGAAAGAAGCTGAAAGATAAAAAATAACCTGTCATGGGAGTGTGTCAAAACTAAAACGACCTATCGTCAACTGTAGGGGCAGGGTTTGCCTGCCCGAACCAACGGGCACGACCTCGGGAGTAATACACAAAGCAAGCTGTTTTCGGGCGAGCGAACCTCGCCCCTACTAGCAAAATGATAACATTAGCAATGTTTTGACACATCCCCATTGATTGGCATAGGCACGGATTACATGAGTATTTTTTCAATCACTTGCGGGAAGTGCTCATACTCCAACGCATGCACTCGTGCAGCTAAAGTTTCCGGTGTGTCATCGGGCATGACGGGACATGTAGCTTGAAATATGGTATCCCCTTCGTCGTAATGTCCATTGATGAAATGAATGGTGATTCCGCTTTCTTTTTCCGCTGCGGCAATGACAGCCTCATGCACACGGTTGCCATACATCCCTTTGCCGCCGAACTTAGGAAGAAGAGCGGGATGAATATTTACTATTTTATTCGGATAATCATGCAAAATATCATCGGGTACTCTTAGCAGGAAACCTGCCAAGGCGATAAAATCTGTTTGATAGCGGTGCAGTACTTCCAAAGCTCTACCCTCTGTAAAATCCTGAGCCGGAATAAATTCGGTAGGAATTCCCAGTTTATCAGCTCGATTCAATACGCCGGCTTGTGCTTTATTGGTTATGACAACCACTACTTTTGCCGTTTTTCTCTCTGAAAAATACCGGATAATATTCTCGGCATTTGTTCCTTCCCCTGATGCTAAAATTGCGATTCTCTTCATAACTTTACTGGTTTTGGTGCACATAAAACAAAAAAATGTGCAAAAATTTGCATTTATTTGCCTGAATATTTGCGCAGCCCAAGAAATATTTATTCCTTTGCAACCGCAAAGAAAATAAAATTATTCGATTAATTAACTAAAATTTGAAAGTTATGTCTGAAATTGCAGAAAGAGTAAAAAACATCATCGTTGATAAATTGGGTGTAGAAGCATCAGAAGTTACTACAGAAGCTAGCTTCACTAATGATCTGGGTGCAGACTCATTGGATACTGTAGAATTGATCATGGAATTCGAAAAAGAATTCGGTATTTCTATTCCTGATGATCAGGCTGAAAAGATTGCTACTGTTGGTGACGCTGTTTCTTATATTGAAGCTAACGCTAAGTAATTATCCTTATTTTATAATATGGAATTAAAAAGAGTTGTAGTAACAGGTCTTGGTGCGCTTACTCCGGTGGGTAACACTGTTGCCGAAACATGGGAAAACCTTGTGAACGGTGTCAGCGGAGCAGGACCTATTACTCATTTCGATGCGTCTAAATTCAAAACACAGTTTGCTTGTGAGGTAAAAGGGTTCAACGGAGCCGATTTTATCGACCTCGAAAAAGAAGATCTGAATAAAATCGGAGTAATATATGGTGTAGGTATCGGTGGTATTCATACTTTTGAAGAAGAAGTGTTGGGCTATGCTCAGACAAAAGATACTATCGGACCGAAATTCAGCCCGTTCTTCATTCCGAAAATGATTGCTGATATCGCATCCGGACAGATTTCTATCATGTATGGTTTTCATGGACCTAACTTTACAACGACCTCTGCATGTGCATCTTCATCAAATGCTATCGCTGACGCATTTAACTATATCCGTTTGGGTAAAGCAAATGTGATTGTAGCCGGTGGTGCCGAAGCTGCCATCTTCCCGGCCGGTGTAGGTGGTTTTAATGCTATGCATGCTCTTTCTACCCGCAATGACGATCCTCAGCATGCCTCTCGTCCATTTAGCGCAAGCCGTGATGGTTTTATCATGGGTGAAGGTGCAGGATGTTTAATTTTGGAAGAACTGGAACACGCCAAAGCACGTGGAGCTAAGATTTATGCAGAACTTGCCGGTGTAGGTGCTTCTGCTGATGCTCACCATCTTACAGCTTCTCATCCCGAAGGATTGGGAGCAAAATTAGTGATGCTTAATGCTTTGGAAGATGCAGAAATGAAGCCCGAAGACATTGATTATATCAATGTTCACGGAACTTCTACTCCTGTAGGCGACGTTTCGGAAGCAAAAGCTATCAAAGACGTATTTGGAGAACATGCTTATAAGCTGAATATCAGCTCTACTAAGTCAATGACAGGTCACCTGCTGGGTGCTGCCGGAGCAGTAGAAGCTATTGCAAGCGTATTGGCTGTAAAGAATGACATTGTTCCGCCGACGATTAACCACGCAGAAGGTGATAACGATGAAAACATCGATTATGAGTTGAACTTTACGTTTAATAAAGCTCAAAAACGTACCGTAAATGCTGCGTTGAGCAATACTTTCGGTTTTGGTGGTCACAATGCATGTGTAATCGTGAAAAAATACGCTGAATAATCGTGTTTAGCAATATAACAGATAGGATAAGACTTCTTTTTCGTAAGGATAAGGAGTCTTATTTTCGTTTTTATAAGATGTTGGGTTTTTATCCCAGGAATATCAGCATCTATGAACAGGCTTTACTTCACAAATCTTCGTCTATAAAGTCTGAGCAGGGGCGTTTGCTTAATAATGAACGTCTGGAGTTTTTAGGAGATGCCATTTTAGATGCAGTGGTAGCAGATATTGTTTATAAGAAGTTTGAGGGAAAACGTGAAGGTTTTCTCACCAACACTCGTTCTAAAATTGTTCAACGCGAGACTTTGAACCGATTGGCTATAGAAATCGGTTTGGATAAGTTGATTAAATATTCTGCACGTCAGTCGTCTCACAACAGCTATATGTGTGGCAATGCGTTTGAAGCATTGGTCGGAGCTATTTATTTGGACAGGGGGTACCGTGCTTGTAAGCATTTTATGGAGCATCGTATTATCGGTCCTTATATTAATTTGGAAAAGATTTCACGAAAAGAGGTTAATTTCAAATCTAAATTGATTGAGTGGAGTCAAAAAAACCGTGTTGAGCTTACATTTGAACTGATTACTCAGTCACATGATCAATGTTTCAGTCCGACATTTGAGAGTGAAGTGCTGATTGAGGGTATTCCGGCCGGAAGAGGAATCGGCTATTCAAAGAAGGAATCCCAACAAAGGGCGGCTCATGAGGCTATGGGCAAGATAAAGGACAGTGCTTTCATGGAAAGTGTCCTGGCGGCTAAATCGGTACGCGAGGCACCGCAGGAGGAGGTTATGCTTCCCCGGGAAGAAGCTGTAGAGACTGTAATCAGTGCTGTATCCGAAGAAATCGGTATTTCTGAACTCAACGAACAAATTATCAGTGAAGCCGAGGAGATGGCTTTTAAGGAAGTGAAATAATTGCTTATTTGAATATACGCAAAAAGTCGGAATTATTTCCCTTCCTGTTTTCTTTTGAAATGAAATAATTCCGACTCTTATAGAGTTTTTAATCAATTCTTTACACTTCGTCCGGCCATGGACAGGGTTTGTTTGTGGCTTTAAAGCCGGGGCGTTGCCCTCCTACATTGCGTAAGTAGGTACCCAATTCCTTGGATAAGCGTTTAACAATATCAGGGTGTTGTGCGGCTACATCATGTTTTTCTCCGATATCTTCGGGGATATTAAACAGTTCCTTTTTTCCGGTCTCATAATAATAGACCAATTTCCATTCATCTTTTCGGATGGAGCAGTTCAGGTTGATGCCGGGACCGTTATTTCCCCATATATTCGGGAAATTCCATACGATTGCACGTCCTTTGGAAGGGTCTCCGGTCCCTTTTAGCAGCGGCATGAAACTGGTTCCGTCAAGCGGTTGTACAGTTCTATAATTTTGGACTCCTGCCATTTCGAGGATGGTAGGATAGAAATCTTCAATCATCAGATATTTGTCACAGCGGGTGCCGGGACTGACTACACCGGGCCATTTGACAATCATCGGCTCCCGGATACCCCCTTCGTATAAAGAGCCTTTCCCGCTGTTTAACGGATAGTTTTGGGTATGGAGTTCACCGTCACGCCATGCCGGTTCAGAAGCCAGTCCGCCGTTGTCGCTCATAAAGATAATAATTGTATTGTCTGCCTCATCATTCTTATCCAGCCAATCCATCAAGTCTCCCAAGCTTTTATCCATTCCTTCAATGAGTGAGGCATAGGCGGCTTCTTTCTCGGTTAATCCTTTCTTAAGATATTTGGGATAGAAACGCATGTCCTTGTCTATGGGTATATGAATGGCATAATGTGACATATACAGGTAGAACGGCTGATTATATTTTTTCGCTTTATCCAGTGCCTTGATTGCTTCACGGGTTAAAGCTTCTGTTGCAAATACGCCTGTTCCCCAGTAGTTTTCCAGTCCGGGAATAGCCATAAGTGAGTAAGGTTGGCCGTCTCGTTTGTGACCATAGTTCTTTTCACTCAGATAAGTGGCGAGTCCTCCGGCGGCATGTCCGGCAATGTTGACTTCGAATCCCCAATGGTTAGGGTTTTCGCCCGGGGTATCGATGGAGCCGAAATGAGCTTTACCACAGTGGATGGTGTGGTAACCGCTTTGTCTTAATAAATCGACAAAAGAGGTTCCGACAAAGGTATTCGGAGTGCCTTCTACCTGACTGACCCCATTATAATTCCAATCCGGCAATTGAACCGTTTCACTTTGGCGGTCGGTGGTTTTGTCTCTTTCAAGTGTCCAATTGGTTACCCTGTGGCGTGCGTTGTTGACACCTGTGATCAGGCTGCATCGGGTTGCCGAACTGATGTTGCAGGCATAAGCCTGTGTAAACATCATGCCTTTTTGGGCCAAACGTTCCATATTGGGAGTTTCGTAGGCTTCATTATAATGTGTTTTCTGTGTCCAGAAAGGTAATGAAGTGTCTTGCCATCCCATATCGTCCACCATAAATAAGATGATATTGGGACGTTGTTGGGTTGTTTCTGAAGACA
>OHJC01000978.1_pt1 | contig 13653 bp, 15 predicted proteins | sample 1568461 | NCBI WGS metagenome assembly OHJC01 (sample SAMEA3879535, study PRJEB24766) | human gut metagenome | biome: human-associated habitat; feature: feces | place: USA | collected 1985/1987 | reverse complement strand
CTCCGGCGAGACCGAGGACACCACCATTGCTGATCTGGCCGTTGCCCTGAACACCTGCCAGATCAAGACCGGTGCCCCCAGCCGCACCGAGCGCGTTGCCAAGTACAACCAGCTGCTCCGCATTGAGGAGGATCTGGGTGCAAGTGCCGTTTACCCCGGCATGGCCGCCTTCAACGTTAAGCGCTGATCTCCGCGGCTGCAATCTGCTTTCTTTCCTGTTTCCGCAAAAGAGGGTCGCTGCACATTGCTCCGTGCAGCGGCCCTCTTTCTGTTTTGATGGCTCACCCTCTCAGTCTCGCTGACGCTCGCCAGCTCCCCCAAAGGGGGAGCCAAGGGCAATCCCAGATTTAGCAGCATCTGTTCTCTGTGATGTCTTGCCTCTCCCTTCGGGAGAGGTGGCATTGCGCAAGCAATGACGGAGAGGGTGAGGATGCTTTCCTTTTCAATTCACTCTCAGCTGCCGTTTGGCTGTCTGCAGCGCTCTGCGCAGGGGGCGGTAGAGCAGCAGCATGATAACAAAATTCCCCATGCCGTGCATGGCATCGTAGGAAAGGCCGCTGAGCCACCAGCTCAGGGCAAAGGCCGGTGTTTTTGCCACCAGATACACCGCCGCACACAGGCCGCCGAAGCACAGGCCGTAGATGCCGCTGAACACCGCCCAGCCAAGGGCATTGTCCATCCGGCGCAGCAGCCATGCCAGCAGGGCCAGCAGATACCAGACATACAGGTACATGGCCCACCACAGCCCAAAGCCGTACAGCACACCCTGCAGCAGGATGAACACCGTAACAGCCCCCGGCGTTTCCCGGGGCAGCTCCAGCGCAAACAGGATGACGAGCAGTGTCACCGGTTCAATGTTGGGCAGGCCGCTCATGGCCTGCTTGCTCACCACCAGCAGCGCACCCATCAGGCCGCTGAGCACCAGCCGCAGCACCCGGATGTGCACAGGCTCCTTACTTCGTGTAGGTAAAGGCATAGCTGTCACCGTCGTGGAGTTCAATGTCGGCCACGCCCACGGTGGTCATCTCGCCGGTGGCATCGGTCAGGCACCACCATGCCTGATCCTTATCCCAGTCGGCAGTCTCGCCGTTGACGGTGGTCACAAAGCCTGCCGCAGCCTCCTCTTCGCTGATGAGCCCGGCTTCCACCAGAGCATCGCTCAGCTTCTCGCCATCGGTCACTTCCAGCGTAAAGGTCTGGCTCTCGCCATCCGCGCCGGTCACGGTAAACTCTGCCTTGACCTTGGCATCCTCAGCCTGCCCGGAAGCAGCCTCAGAGGAAGCGGCTTCACTGGAAGCTGCCACAGAGGACACAGCCTCAGAAGAGGCGGCACTGGAAGCCGTGCTGGAAGCTGCACCGCAGCCTGCCAGCAGCTCGGCAGCCAGAGCGGCACTGATCACAACGGCCAGAAATTTATGCATGGTTTTCATAGAAAAAGAACTCCTTTGTTTGTTTTCCGCGCGCCCTGCGCGCAGGGTCTATCATATCATGGGTGCGCCCAAAAATCAAGGCACAGCGCAGTTACGATGATGCACCAGCGCTGTGCCGTTGTGTTTTATTTCAGGATGCCTTTTCCAATGGGTCAACGACCACCGGACAGGTCTCATACAGCTCTATCGGGTCAAGGTCGATACAATTGCAGGGGTCCATGTCACCGCTCACATCCCATGCCGCCGTGTCATTCAGAACCGTCAGCCGGTCACGGAAATAATCCGGGTCGCGCATAGGCTCGAACACTCCCCCCTGTTGCAACAGGGGCTTTGCATCATACAGGCGGACAGAGCCATCACTGAAATACAGGTAGATGGTAAAATCTTCTCCTGCAACAGCCTGCAATACTTTTGGAATATATTCCATACTGTACTCCCCTTTCAAATCAATGGTGCCACATGATTCAAAGGCTTTGCATCCCTGGCAAGTTCCCAGTTCTGCATCAGCTCATCTTTATGCAGTTCACACCATGCCAGAATCAATTTCAACTGGCGGCTGGGCAATGCACCACGGATAACACAGGAGTGCTGAATATCCACCAGTGCTTTACATCCACCATATTCCGCATGGAAATGCGGTGGGTTATGGTCACTGTAAAACATTGTGATCCGAATCCCGCAAAACAAACTGATTTCCGGCATTATTCCGCCCTCCTGTCACGCCCAGTATAACACAGCTTCGTGCGTTTTGTCCATCAATTTTCCAAAAACGCCTTCTGGTAGCTTGCAAAAGCACCGATCTGGTTGGCCTCGCTCAGGAATCGGCAGAGCACGATCTCCGGGCGGGGCAGGCAGCGGGCCTGCGCTTCACTGAAGGGATGGCCCCGCAGGATGTACTCTTCATATACCTCGTTCAGGGTCTCCACAAGGATGGGCTGCTTGCTGATGCCGCCGCCGATGGCCACTTTCTCCAGATCCAGCAGAACGTTCAGGTTGTAGATCTGCACGGCAACGGCCCGGCAGAAGCTGTGCAGGGCCTCGTTGGCCTCGGTCTCCCCGGCGTGGACCGCCTCAAAGAAGATGCGTCCATCCATGGGCGCATCGGCAGGCAGACCCTTGCGGGCGCGGTAGCCGCTCAACAGGCCGCTGGTACTGCACTGGCCGGCCATGGTCTTGGAAGGGTCGCTCCAGGCATCGGCGTTCGTATTCATAAAGCTGTATTCGCCTGCCGTGCAGTCCCGGCCGCGCACCAGTTTCCCATCAATGATCAGGCCGCCGCCCACACCGGTACCGATGATGAACACTGCTGCGTTCCTGCAGCCCTTCAGCGCGCCCCGCTCCAGCTCCGCAATGGCAGCCGCTTTACCGTCATTCTCGATCCAGACCCGGCAGCCGCAGGCCTCGGCCAGCCGGGGACCGACAGGCGTACCCACATTGTAGGCCAGCGAGAGTGCCCCGCCGCCCTTGACCACGCCCTGTTCGGCATCAATGAAGCCGGGCAGGCTCAGGGCAATGCCGTCCACCTCGTCCTTGTGGGGCAGGTAGATCTCCCGCAGGGTGTTCAGGAAGTGTTCCTGCGAATCCGCCGGGGTAGGCGTGCTGCCCGTATCGGTCCGGTTCAGCTGCTCATCCATCACGGAATACTTGATCTCGGTGCCGCCCACATCAAAAACCATTACTTTCATGTACAGACCCTCCTGCGCTTTTTTTCTATTATTGCAAATCGCTCTCCAAATGTAAAGAGCCATGCGCTCCGCCATGCCGGAAAACAAAAAAATCCCGCACTGCGGCAAAGCAAAACGCAGCGCGGGAACGAAGATAGCTTAATTCAGGATCGTGTCAGCGCTCAGCGGGCGACAACATACTTGTGCAGGGTCTTGCGGACTGCGCCGTTGCCAGCGTACAGCTCCTTGACCATGCCCTCGATCTGCTCACCCAGGCCGACCTCGTACAGGTCAACACCGAACACATCGGCACGGCTGTACAGGTTCTTCAGGCAGCTGAAGTCCTGCTCGCCTTCCTTGACTTCCAGAGGAGCCACGATGGCCTGCAGCTCAGCCAGCAGCGGATCGGGAGAGATCTCAAAGGGCTGGCCGTTGTCGTCGATGCCCTTCAGGTAGCGGGCATAGCCTGCCAGCACCAGCGGGATCAGCACAAGGTTGGACTTGTCCAGACCGCGCTCCTCGTAAGCCTTGATGGTCTCGCCGAAGCGGATGGCCAGCTTCTGAGAGGTATCGGTAGCGATACGCTGGGGAGCATCGGGCATGAAGGGGTTGGGCAGACGGCGGTTGATGACAGCACCGATGAACTCATAGGGGTTCAGGACACCGGGATCAACGACCACGGGCATTGCCTCGATATAACCGATCTTCTGGATGAAGGAACGCAGATCCTCGTCGGCCATCTCGGCGCTGATGAGGGTGTAACCCAGCATGCAGCCGTAGATGGACATTGCGGTGTGCAGGGGGTTCAGGCAGGTGCACACCTTCATCTTCTCGATCTTGTCAACGGTCTCGCGGTCGCAGTACAGCACACCGCCCAGCTCCAGCGGAGGACGGCCGTTGGTGTAGTGATCCTCGATGCACAGGTACTGGGTCTCCTCTGCGTTGACAAAGGGAGCAGTAAAGGTGTGCTTCTCGGTCACGATGGTGTAGTTGTCCTCAAAGCCGTCCTTGGCCAGCATATCCTGGACCTTTGCGTCGGGACGGGGAGTGATCTTGTCGATCATGCTCCAGGGGAAGGTGATCTTGGTCTCGTCCTGCACATAGGCCAGGAACTCGGCGGGCACCAGACCCTGCTCCACCCACTTTGCAGCGTAGGCGTGGACGGCAGTCTTGACCTTATCGCCGTTGTGAGAGCAGTTATCCATGCTCTGAACGGTCAGGGGCAGCTTGCCGGCCTTGAAGCGCTCGTACAGCAGAGCGGTGACCTTGCCCATGGCCAGCACGGGGGTCAGGCCGCGCTCCAGATCAGCGGGAGCAACGCCGTAGCCCTTCTCGGTGATGGTGAAGGAGATCATCTGCAGGCTGGGGTTCTGGAAGATCTCGACCAGACGAGCCCAATCCTCGCCAAAGGAGTAATCAGCCTTCAGGCTCTCAGTCACGGAAGCAATGACCTTCTTCTCGATGTCGCCGGTGGACTTCAGGCAGACCAGCAGGCTCAGGTTATCGTAGGGCTGGTAAGCCTTGTCGATGATCTCGTAGTCAAAGCTCTCAGCAACGATGACACCGCGGTCATACTTGCCGCTGTTCAGGGCCTCGTTCAGGATGGCAGCGGGGAAGGCACGGAAGATATTGCCTGCGCCGAAGTGCACCCAGGTGGGCTCTGCGTGGGTCTTGGCCTTGACAGCCTCCACGTCAAACTTGGGCAGCTCGTAGCCCTTTTCTGCCCACTCGGCGGACAGATTGCCGTTCTTGATATCAGACAGCTTCATAATAGTACTCAGCCTTTCTTTTTCTCTTCGTCCAGACGGTCCAGCAGGTCCCAGACACCCAGCATGTACTGGATACCCAGAGCACGATCATACTTGCCGTAACCGGGGCGGCAGTTGCCGGGGCCTTCCTCCCACAGCTGACGGCCGTGGTCAGGACGGATGTAGCCCTCAAAGCCGCAGTCATGGTAAGCGCGCATCACCTCAATGATGCCGGTCTCGCCGCAGCAGTCGCGGTGAGCAGCCTCGGAGAAGTCGCCGTTGGGGAAGTGGTGGATGTTGCGGATGTGAGCAAACGCAATGCGGTCGCAGTGCTTGCGGACGATCTCGGCAACATTGTTGTTGGGGTTTGCGTTCAGGCTGCCGGTGCACAGGGTCAGGCAGTTGTACTCGTCGTCCACCATGCTCAGGAAGCGGTCGATGCTCTCAGCATCCACCAGCAGGCGGGGCAGGCCGAAGATATCCCAAGGAGGATCGTCCATGTGGATGGCCATCTTGATGTCGCACTCGTGGCAGGTGGGCATCAGAGCTTCCAGGAAGTACTTCAGGTTCTCCCACAGCTTTTCCTTGGTAACAGGGGCATAGGCCTTGAACAGCTCGTCCAGCTTTGCCATCCGCTCCGGCTCCCAGCCGGGGAAGGTCATGTTGTACTTCTCGGTGAAGGACATGATATACTCAGCCATCGCCTTGTAATCGCCCTTGATCTTGTCCTTCTCGTAGAACAGTGCAGTGGAGCCGTCGCCGACGGGGTGGAACAGGTCGGTACGGGTCCAGTCAAAGATGGGCATGAAGTTGTAGCAGATGACCTTGACGCCGAACTTGGACAGGTTGCGGATGCACTGCTTGTAGTTCTCGATGTACTTGTCGCGGGTGGGCAGGCCGATCTTGATGTCATCGTGGACATTGACAGACTCGACCACGTCCATGTCGAAGCCGTAGGCGTGGATCTGATCGGCGACCTTCTGGATCTCGTCGATCTCCCAGATCTCACCAGGCATCTTGTTGTGCAGTGCCCAGACGATGCTGGTCACGCCGGGAATCTGCTTGATGTCGTTGAGGGTGATGGGATCGTTGCCCTCACCGTACCAACGCCAACCCATTTTCATAGGCATAGTGGGTTCCTCCTTGTTTGTTGCTTTGCTTCTTAAATGCCGCGGCGGGTGCCGTGGCACATTCTTGCTTATATTCTAATATATCAGTTTCAAATTGGCAATTGACGTTTTGACAAGTTTTGATGTTTTTTCTTGTATACTTTACACAAAGAAACGGCCACACATGGGATTTTGCCCCCATCCGGCCGCAAAATACACGCCTTTGGCAGTTTGACGAAAGGAATTTTTACCAGGTGTCGCCGTTGCCGATAAAATAATCCGGGTGGGCGGCACGGGCCTGATCCACACTGAGCTTATACCGGTGCAGATGCTCGCTCAGCGCCCGGCTCACATCCTCCTCCGTGCCGTGGAGCACAGCCTCCAGGATGCGGGTGTGGGCCCCACAGACCGATTTGTTCTCATCCGTCTGCAGGCTGAACTTGCGCAGCCGCTCGATGTGCTGAAAGGTGGAAAGCATGTGGTCAAAGTGTCCCTCCATGCCGCAGAGCTCAAAGGCGCGGCGGTGGAAGGCGTTGTCCAGATCCAGCATCCGGGTCTCGCGGTTCTCGGCCTCCGGGTGGCTTTCCAGCACACGGTACTGCTCGATCAGCAGCCGGTAGGCTCTCTCCTGCTCGCCGGTCAGGCGGCCCCGGATCCGGTTCAGAAGCTCTTTTTCCAGCGTGAAGCGCGCAAACTGCTCCATCTCCATCAGCTCCAGATCAATGGGAGCCACATAGGTGCCGCTCTGGGGCTTGATGGTCACCATGTGGGCAATGTTGAGCATGATCAACGCTTCCCGCATGGGGGTGCGGCTGATGCCCAGTTCCTGGGCCAGCTCGTGGTCGTTCAGTTCATCCCCGGGCTTGAGCTCCATGGTGATGATCCTGCTGCGGATGGTTTCGTAGGCTGCCTCGCGGGCGCTCCGAACTGCCATACTGTCTTCGCTCCTTTTGTGCTTCTGCACGCCTTATCCTTGTGTTTTACTAATATATCAGTCTTGATTTTATTGTACTCCACACACTTTGTCCGCGTCAATTGGGAAACTGACAAAATTGGGAACTTTTTCTTGTCAATCCTGCCGCTTTTTCCACGGGCCGTAAAGGATCACGCCCCACACAGCCGCCAGAGCCAGACCGCAGATCACGTCAATGACGGAATGCTGCTTGGTGAACACGGTGGAAGCACAGATGATCGCCGCCCACACCCAGGCCGCTGCTTTGAACCAGGGGCGCTGCTTTGTCAGCGTGCTGCCCGAAAAGGCAATCGCCATGCAGGCTGTGCTCTGGCAGTGGATCGAGGGGCAGACATTGACCGAGGCATCTGCTTTCCAAATGAGCTGCATCAGGGTCATGGCAAGATTCTCCCGGCCGATGACTTCCGCCGTGGGTCGGATGTCAAGGCCGTTGGGCAGTACCATATAAATAATGAGGCAGAACGTCATACCCGAAAACATCATCAGGCAGAGCTTGTCATAACTGGCGGTGTCGAACCACCACAGCAGGGCCGTGACCGCCGCCAACAGCACGAACCAGCTGCAGTACGGGAAAATGAACCACTCGTTGAAGGGAATGAGGTCATCCACCGGGGAGTGGATGATGTATTTGGGGTCGGTGACGGTCAGATCCAGCCAGAAGAACCAGATGAGGTAGACCACCCAGTAAGCCTGATACCACAGGTGGGGCTTGAGCCGCGTGCGCAGAGTCTTTGCCTTCATATTCTTTTCTCCTATAAAATCACTCGCCGCATAGCGATTATTTTAACACAGAACCAGCGCTTGCGCAAATATTATTTATGGGATAAAATAAGGGTATCAGCCTCTCCCCTGTCACCTGTTGCGGCAGCTCCCCTGCCAGGGAAGCCATGTTTACGCTGCTGCCGGAGAGGTTCTTAAATCAAAGGAGAAACTATGTCACCTTCTACCCCGATCCGTCTTGTCGCCCTTGATCTGGACGGCACCCTGCTCGATTCCCAGAGCCAGATCTCCCCCCGCACCCGGCAGGCCATTGCCGATGCCGTCGGGCGCGGGGTCATCGTGCTACCCTGCACCGGGCGGCCCCTTGCCAGCCTGCCGCCGTTGGTGGCGCAGCTTCCCGGCATCCGATACGCCATCACCTCCAACGGTGCCGCTGTCTGGGATATGGGCACAGACCCGCTGGGTGCTGTATACAGCCGTTACTCCGATGCCCCCCAGCGTCCGACCCATGAACCGGTTCTGCTGGAGCGTCATTGTTTGCCCCCGGAAACCGCCCGGGAAGTGTTTGCCCTCTACCGGGAATATCATGGCCCACTGAGCATTTTTTCGGACGGGCGCTCTTATTTGGACGGTACCGGTATGGCCCTGTTTCAGGACCGTCATATCCAGCGCCATTCCACCGAGGCCAGACAGCCGGACGATGGCCGTACCCATGTTGTGCGGGATCTGGACGAATGGATGAGCCGCCACGCCCACGAAGTGGAAAAATTCTGTATGTTCTTCGACAGCATCGAGATCGCACAGGCCGCTCTCGTCCGTTTCCGGGCGTTTCCCGGCATCGAGACCGTACAGGGTGCCCCGGACAATGTAGAGGTCACCGCCCAGGGCGTGGACAAAGGCACGGCCCTGCTGGCCCTGGCAGATATGCTGGGCATCCCCCGGGAGGCCACCCTTGCCATCGGCGACAGCGACAATGACCGCGCCATACTGGCCCGGGCCGGTGTGGCCGCCGTAATGGCCAACGCTCTGCCCGAGATCCGGGCACTGGGGGATATCGTCAGCACCTGCGACAATGACCACGATGGCGTTGCAGAGCTGTTTGAGCGGCTCGGACTGTGACCGTTGGGCATTTTTGTGCAATGTATACAAGCTCTTATGCAAAACATTGTGCTTGTTGAGCATTACCAAAAGTGGCCGGGTCGTTTATACTAATACTGTGAACGTATGGTGGGGAGAGTGTGCCCATCCGGCCCTGCCCCGCCCTGAGTGTCAAATAAAAAGGAGAAATGCGTTATGAATCCCATCGTAGAAAAGGTCTATCAGATCGGCATTATCCCTGTTATCGCTTTCAACAGCGTTGATGAGGCCCTGCCCCTGTGCAAGGCTCTGGCTGAGGGCGGTCTGCCCGCAGCTGAGGTCACCTTCCGCACTGCCTGTGCTGAAGAGTGCATCCGCAAGATCCACGAGGAGATGCCCGAGATGCTGCTGGGTGCCGGCACCGTTCTGACCTGCGAGCAGGCCGACCGTGCTATGGCTGCCGGTGCTTCCTTCATCGTTGCTCCCGGCTTCGACCCCGAGGTCTGCAAGCACGTCATCGACAAGGGCGGCATCATGATGCCCGGCACCTGCTCCGCAGGCGAGATGCAGCAGGCCATGAACATGGGCTGCGAGGCTCTGAAGTTCTTCCCCGCTGAGGCAAACGGCGGCGTGGGTATGCTGAAGAACATCGGCGCTGCCCTGAAGGGCGCTCGCTGGATGTGCACCGGCGGTGTCAACGCAAAGAACGTCAACGATTACCTGGGCTACGACCAGATCTTCGCTGTCGGCGGCACCTGGATGTGCAAGAGCGATGTCATCAAGGCTGGCGACTGGGCAAAGATCACTGCTCAGAGCAAGGAAGCTGTTGACACCATGCTGGGCCTGCGCCTGCACCATGTCGGCATCAACACCGGCAACGAGGAAGAGGCCATGAAGGTCGCCACCCTGCTGGGCGGTCTGCTGAACATGAAGGTCGCTCCCGGCAACTCCAGCATCTTTGTGGGCAACAAGGAATTCGAGATCATGAAGAAGCCCGGCCGCGGCACCAATGGCCACATTGCCATCGCCTGCAACAACGTTGACCGTGCCATCTATCACCTGTCTCAGCGCGGCGTGAAGTTCGATCTGGACAGTAAGAATGTCAAGAACGGCAAGACCATCGCCTGCTACTTTGCTGACGAGATCGCCGGCTTTGCAATGCACCTGGTCCAGGCCTGAGTTCCTGAGCATTTCCACGGCGTTTCCCGCTGCACCGGTCCACCCTGCGGCGGGTGATATAAAACACATCTGATTATAAAGGAGTACACCACAATGAAAGTCGTTACTTTTGGCGAACTGATGGTCCGTCTGCAGCCGTTCAACTATGAGCGTTTTGTCCAGGCTAACAGCCTGGAGTTCAGCTTCGGCGGCGGTGAGGCCAACGTTGCTGTTTCTCTGGCCAACTACGGCCTGGACGCAGCTTTCGTCACTAAGCTGCCCGCACACGCCATCGGTCAGGCCGCTGTCAACAGCCTGCGCCGCTACGGCGTTGATACCAGCATGATCACCCGCGGCGGTGACCGTGTCGGCATCTACTACAACGAGAAGGGCGCTTCTCAGCGTGGTTCTGTCTGCATCTACGACCGTGCCAACAGCGCCATCCAGCTGGCACAGCCTTCCGATTTCGATTGGGAGAAGATCTTCGAGGGCGTGGATTGGTTCCACTTCACCGGCATCACCCCGGCTCTGGGCGAGAACGTTGTCGAGATCTGCCGCGAGGCCTGCAAGGCTGCTAAGGCTCACGGCGTGAAGATCAGCTGCGACCTGAACTACCGCGGCAAGCTGTGGACCCGTGAGCAGGCCCGCGCTGCCATGACCGATCTGTGCCAGTACGTTGACGTGTGCATCTCCAACGAGGAGGACGCAAAGGACGTGTTCGGCATCGAGGCCGAGGCTACCGATATCTACGGCGGCAAGCTGAACGCTGAGGGCTACAAGAGCGTTGCCAAGCAGCTGGCTGACAAGTTCCACTTCGAGAAGGTGGCTATCACCCTGCGTGAGAGCCACAGCGCATTCGACAACGGCTGGAGCGCTATGCTGTACGACGTTGCTTCCAACGAGTACTGCTTCTCCAAGAAGTACGACCTGCACATCATCGACCGCGTTGGCGGCGGTGACTCCTTCGGCGGCGGCCTGATCTACAGCCTGCTGACCGGCAAGAGCACTCAGGAAGCTGTTGAGTTCGCTGTTGCTGCTTCTGCTCTGAAGCACTCCATCGAGGGCGACTACAACATGATGACCGTGTCCGAGGTCGAGAAGCTGGCTGGCGGCGACGGTTCCGGCCGCATCCAGCGCTAAACAAGCGTTACAGGAGGTCGTCCGCAATGGATATCCGTTATTCCTGCAACCAGAAAGATTTCAAGCGCTACACCACCGAGGAAATGCGGGACGAGATGCTCATCACCGGCCTGTACAAGGCGGATGAAGTTGTTGCCGTTTACAGCCATGTGGACCGCATGGTCACGCTGGGCTGTATGCCGGTGCACGAGACCGTGTCCATCGACAAGGGCATCGATATCTGGGCAAACTTCGGCACCCACTATTTCCTGGAGCGCCGCGAGATTGGTATGTTCAACATCGGCAAGGATTCCACCGGTATCGTGGTGGCCGACGGCGTAAAGTACGAGCTGGGCTATAAGGACTGCCTGTACATTACGCAGGGCACCAAGGAAGTCACCTTTGCTTCCGCCGACCCGGAGCATCCCGCCAAGTTCTACATGGTCTCCGCTCCGGCACACTGCGCTTATCAGACCCGTCTGATCAAGATGGCTGATGCAAACCACCGCCCGCTGGGCAGCGTGGACACCTGCAACAAGCGCACCATCAACCAGTTCATCCACCCGGATGTGCTGAAGACCTGCCAGCTGAGCATGGGTATGACCGAGCTGGCACCGGGTTCCAACTGGAACACGATGCCCAGCCACACCCACGAGCGGCGCATGGAGATCTATACCTACTTTGAACTGCCCGAGGGGCAGGTGGTGTTCCATATGTGCGGCGAGCCTACCCAGACCCGCCACATCGTGATGCACAACGAGGATGCTGTCATCAGCCCCTCCTGGAGCATTCACAGCGGCGTAGGCACCTCGAACTATACGTTTATCTGGGCAATGGGCGGCGAGAACATGGAGTTTGACGACATGGATAACATCGCTACCACTGACCTGCGCTAAAAAGCACCAATCAAACGCCCCGTACCGGGAAACCGGCACGGGGCGTTTTGCTAAAAAATTAACTTGGATACTGTGAAAAAAGGAGAACATCATGGATCTGTCTGCATTCAACCTGCAGGGCAAGGTGGCCCTGATCACCGGCGGTGCCCACGGCATCGGTTTTTCCATCGCAGAGGGCATGGCCAAGTGCGGCGCCGTCATCTGCTTCAACTGCTCCTCTGAGGCCAGCTTGGAGAAAGGCATGGCCGCCTACAAGGCTGCCGGCATCGACGCCCACGGCTATGTGGCAGACGTTTCCGACGAGGACGCCGTAAACACCATGGTGGCAAAGATCAAGGCCGAGGTCGGCCCGGTGGACATTCTGGTAAACAACGCCGGTCTGATGAAGCGCGTGCCCATGATCGAGATGAGCCACACCGATTTCCTGCGCGTCATCGACGTGCACGTTGGCGGTGCTTTCAACTGCTCCAAGGCGGTTCTGCCTGATATGATCGCCAAGCGCGAGGGCAAGATCATCAATATCTGCTCCATGATGAGTGAGCTGGGCCGCGAGACTGTCTCCGCCTACGCTGCCGCCAAGGGCGCACTGAAGATGCTGACCCGCAACATTGCCTCCGAGTACGGCGAGTACAACATCCAGTGCAACGGCATGGGCCCCGGCTACATTGCCACCGCTCAGACCGCTCCCCTGCGCGAGATCCAGCCCGATGGCAGCCGCCATCCCTTCGATACCTTCATCTGCGCCAAGACCCCCGCAGGCCGCTGGGGCACCCCCGAGGACATGGTCGGCCCCTGCGTGTTCCTGGCCTCCCATGCTTCCGACTTTGTCAATGGCCAGATCCTGTACGCTGATGGCGGCATCCTGGCTTACATCGGCAAGCAGCCCAAGTAAGTAAAGCACCTCGAAATAGAAAAGACCCTCTTCGTCATTGCTGCGCAATGCCGCCCCTCCCTTTTGGAGGTGCTGGCGGGCATCAGCAGGACGGAGAGGGTCTTTGTCATACTTTTCACACTTTTGTAAAGGATTTGTTATTGTATTCTTCGACACATCCTTGTATAATAGTTGCTTGTGGGTAGCCTTTCACGAGAGCTGCCCACGAGAAAAGATTTTCGTCACGAACAAGGAGAGATTACACAATGAAACTCAAGAATGTTGCTGTTGTTGCCGCTGCTCTGGCACTGGCTGTTGGTATGACCGCTTGCGGCGGTTCTGCTTCTTCCACCACCGCTTCTTCCGTTGCTTCTTCCGCTGCCGCTTCCTCTGAGGCTGCAAGCTCTGAGGCAGCAAGCTCTGAGGCAGCTTCCAGCGAGGCCGAGGTCGAGCCCGCCGAGTACACTGTCTACAACACCACCGGCGAGAACGTCACCGAGCTGTACCTGTACGTTGCCGGCTCTGAGGACAAGGGCGAGAACCTGGCTGCTGACGGCCTGGCTGACGGCGACAGCGTTGTGCTGACTCTGCCCGAGGACGCTGACAAGAGCGCTGAGTATGTCCTGGAGTTCACCACCGAGGGCGGCGACACCCAGAGCTACGAGGTTGCTCCCATCTCCCTGCTGAGCGTTGATGCTGCTGCAGGTGCTACCCCCATCAGCTTCACCGCTCCGGAGCAGTAAAAAAACGCAGGCCTGAGCCTGTAACATAAAAACTCCCCTGCACTCCATTTTACCGGAATGCAGGGGAGTTTTTTGCGTATCAAAGGTTTCGCAGCGGGGTCTTAGACCTTCTCAATGGTGATGGTCCACTCGCTGGTCATGGCCT
>OHJC01000977.1_pt1 | contig 13670 bp, 11 predicted proteins | sample 1568461 | NCBI WGS metagenome assembly OHJC01 (sample SAMEA3879535, study PRJEB24766) | human gut metagenome | biome: human-associated habitat; feature: feces | place: USA | collected 1985/1987 | reverse complement strand
ATCTGACCTCCCATCCCATCCATCAATCCATCCATTTTTGTGTTGATTGATTGATGGATGATTTTTTTGTATCTTGATTTATTTCTTATTAGTTAGAGGATGAATTTCAGTCCCGATGAACGGCACGAAAACCGTCGTCCTGAAATCCGGCTGCGGTACGTTCCGGAGCGTCAGCTTGTCCACCGTCCGAAAAACCGGTGACGGAAAACCCACGTATGGAAAATCCCGTTGTGGTCAAAGCTCGTCCCTCTGCCGCACTTTCAGCAGCTCCCAGATTTCCAGTTGCCGATCTTTCAGCTCGGCAACATCATCTTCGTAAACGTGGCCAGTGCTGTTGATGCGGCGGCAAATCTGATTGATGTTTGATGCAACGCGGCTGACGGCAGCGGCCAGCTTCTTTTGCTCGGTGTAATCTACTTTGATGATGTAACCGTCGATGAGCATCTTACGGGCGTAAGCGCCGAAGTTGTGTGTCCCCAACTGGCGCATTTTGTGCTGGATGAGATTCAGTTCCTGCTCGTTCAGGCAGATTTCCTTGCGGATGGGTCGCGTGCGATCCGGCATGAGGCTCACCCCTTCAGGTGCAGCCCGAAGGCACCGTTTTCTTCCAGAATTTCCAGATAGCCGTTGCCGGTGAGTTCAGCAAAAACCGGAGCGACTTTTTCGGGCGGAAGGGTCAGAGCATCTGTAAGCTCCTGAGCACTCAGACCGCCGTCCTCGAAGGTGTACAAGAGCGCGCCGGTGAGCTTGGCTTCTGCGGAGAGGTTCGTATCCAGCAGGAGGCGGGTGGGTACAGCGGTCATGTGAGTGTGGTTGTAGTAAGTGATCATAGTGTTTCTCCTTTCAATTTTGAAAAACTTTGTTTGAAGGGCGGCTTGGAAGCGAAGCTGTTTGCCTTTCACTTTACAACGGACAATTTTCAAGATAAAAACAGGGGTCGAGAGAAAATTATTTTCCCCTTCTATATAACCAACGGACACTTTTTCGGGCTTTGTCCGAAAAAGTTTGAGGTTAGAGAGGCGAGGACTGTGCTTTCGCTCCAAAAGGTCCTTTCACTATTCAACGGACAGAATGAATCGGAGTGTCACGATTTTGTCTCGCTGACATTTTCCTCTCTACTTTACAACGGACATTTTTCCTCAAAAACTTGGCACCTTTTTTTCAAAAAACTTCTCTTGCCCTTGATCCCCCCCCTCTACTTAGCTAAGTGAATCAGAGACCGGTTTTGTCCCGGATTTCTTGAAAAAGTTTCGGAGACGGCGAAACACTCTCTGTGCATTGCTCCAAATTGCCCTTTCTACTTTCCAACGGACAAAATGATGCGGCGTGTCACGGTTTTGTCTCACGGACGTTTCCCTCTCACTTTACAACGGACAAAATATTTGCAAATTAGGGGGTAGCGCGAAAAATTTTCCTTCCATATAACACACGGACATGTTTTTGCCTTTTGTCCGGAAAAAGTTGCGCGATATTTTCAAAAAGCCCTCTACTATACAACGGACATTTCTCTGCCGTTTTTTAAGTATCGGAGAAGAAAAAATGTCCCCGCTTTCGAAAAAGCGGGGACATCACGATCTGCGGATATTAAGATTTGAGAGAATAGCAAGCACAGCCGCTGTCCGGACACGCGGCGATTTTGGGATAATCCCAAGCCCTTATGATATTGACGCCGAGCGGAAAATGAGAAGTAAAACTGCTGCCAAGATATACGAACGATCTATGTGTAAGAGTCTTGCATGCAAGCTGTTTTTGAAATTAGAGAGTTTCGCAACACGATGCGAAGCTCTCTTGCCTTATGATCGAGAAAGATGTATAATTAAAACGATATTTGTAGCCGGAGGTCGAACGGAAATGGCTATTTCGTATAACAAGCTTTGGAAGCTGCTCGTCGATAAGAAGATGAGCAAGGCCGATCTGCGCAAAGCGGCAGGCATCGCGCCGAACACCATGACCCGGCTGCGGCGGGATGAGGAAGTTACACTATCCGTGCTTAGTAAGATTTGCTCTACTTTGAATGTGGATATAGGAGATATTATGGAATTTATGCCGGAAGCCAATTTGAAAGACTGAGTCCGGTTTTTAGGACACACTGCATGCGATAATTGTTATATAGGAGTATTTCGCCGCCGTTAATGTGATTGCAGAGAGGAAGGACGATATGCAGGTAAGAGAGACGCCTCCGTTTGCCCCTGTTTTAATGGAATCAACACGAGCAATTGGCTATAGCTTAGAAGCTGCAATTGCAGATATTATTGACAACAGTGTTGCTGCAAAAGCCGGGAAAGTTCAGCTGTCATTCTTTCCGGTAGGCGATGCATATGTCTCAATTCTGGATAATGGTACCGGTATGGATGATGCTCAAATGAATATTGCCATGCAGTATGGAAGTAAGAGTCCAACTGAGACTCGAGACTCGTCTGACTTGGGGCGGTATGGATTAGGCTTGAAGACTGCATCTTTGTCTCAGTGCCGTGTTTTGACCGTAATCAGCAAACAGGGAGATCAGGTAATTGGCCGGCGCTGGGATCTTGATTACGTTATTAAAACAGGTGCTTGGTCACTGTTGATCCTTGATAAAGAAGACTTTGTCTCAGTTCCTCATATTTCTGATTTGTATGAGCAGGATAGTGGTACCTTGGTCGTATGGCAGAATCTCGACCGTTTGCTGATGGGTGAAGTAGATTATGAAAAATCGCTTGGCCGAAAAATGGACGAGGTAAGGCAGCACCTTGAACTGGTATTTCACAGGTACTTATCCGGGGAATCCGGAATAAAAAAGCTAGAAATACTTTTCAATGGAGTAAAGCTTAAAGCGGCAGATCCGTTTTTGATAAAGAAGAGCACGCAAGCCATGGACACAGAAACGCTGGTGATTCGAGGAAAACGCATTCTAGTAACGCCATATATTCTGCCTCATATTTCTAAAATGACTGAAGACGAAAAGAACCAACTTGGCGGCAAAGATGGAATTCGCAAACGGCAGGGCTTTTATGTATATCGAAACAAGCGGCTTCTAATTTGGGGAACGTGGTTCCGTATGATGCGGCAGGGTGATCTTTCAAAGCTGGCTCGTGTTATGGTTGATATCCCAAATGACTTGGACGATTTGTGGACTTTGGATATTAAGAAATCTCATGCAATTCCACCTGCCGAGGTGAGGAATAGCCTTCAAACTGTGATTGACCGCATTGCAGATAAGAGCAAGCGCACATGGACGTTCAGAGGGAAAAAGGAAACTTCGGATTCGGTTGAACATATGTGGACCCGATTAAAAACGCCTGGAAACGGTATTGTATATGAGATCAACCGAGACCACATGCTGGTAGATCAGATCGTTGCCGAAGCTCCGGAAATTCGAGGCAAACTCGAAACATTACTGAAATACATAGAACGAGGAATTCCGCTGAATCAACTTTACATTGATCTTAATAATGATGAAAAGATTGAGAATGATGCGGATATGGGAGAGCAGGAGATGTTCAAAACGTTGGAGCAGATGCTGTCCGTTTTGCCAAGCAGCATTATGCGGTGTGAAATGCTTGAAAAGATAGAGCATACTGATCCTTTCTGCGGATATCCGGATGTGATTCGCGCCTTAAAAGCAAAGGAGGAAGACAATGTTAAATCCTAATATCGCAATGCTGGAAAATGTCATTTCTGCAGCGGTCAGCACTCAATACAAGGAGGTTCCGCCTACAGAGGAAGAATTTCTTGCGCTTGCACAGACCATGCGTGCAAACATGAGCGCATTTCCTGTAACGGATGAGGATTTTACAGAAATTCTTGTCCGTCTGCGTGCATCGATTGTTATACAGATGGATGTCGGCGTGTACATCAATGATCGAAATACACCTCATAAATCGTGGCTTCCTTCCAGAAGAGCCGATTTGGACTTTTTCTTCTGGAATCGATATAAAAAATATCTGGAGGAAATAAAACATTGGAATCCGAGAGTTACCGCAACGCTGGATAAAGTTTCTGACGAGATCGTCGATCTGCTCGGAGATCCGCAAAGTAAAGAACCTTTTCAGCGACGCGGATTGGTGTTGGGTGATGTCCAATCCGGGAAAACCGCAAATTACACAGCAATCAGCAACAAAGTTGCTGATACTGGGTACAGAATTATTATTGTTCTTGCAGGAATGATGGAAAATCTGCGCCAGCAGACTCAGTCTCGCTTGGATGCAGAGTTCTCTGGCCGGAAGAGTGAGTATTATCTGGATCCAAAGGCTGAACAGGGAATCAAAAACCAGCCTGTTGGTGTAGGCAGGTACGGCGTACAGAAGCGTATCGCAGCCTTTACCTCTGTGACTAAGGATTTTGACATCAATGTGCTGAAAAGCAATGATCTGAACCTTCAAAGCGTTTCAGATCCGATTGTCTTAGTCGTAAAGAAAAACAAGCGGATATTGAACAATTTGATTAAATGGCTCTCCAATAGTCGTGATAACACCACAGGGAAAATAATGTTGCCCATGCTCTTGATTGATGACGAGGCAGATAATGCATCTGTTAATACAAAGAGTGAGGATGACAGCCCAGCCGCTATCAATGCCTGCATTCGCCAGCTACTGCACGAGTTTAATCAGGCTTCCTATCTGGGAATTACTGCGACACCCTTTGCCAATATTTTTATCAACCCTGAAACAGAAGATGAGATGATTGGCGATGACCTATTTCCCAGAGATTTTATCTACTCGCTGGCACCGCCTACGAACTACATTGGAGCTGATAAGATCTTCGGAGACGCAACAGAGAAGTTTTCTGATGTATTGATTCCGCTGCGGCGCGAAGAAATGGATCTATTTTTTCCTTTCACACACAAAAAGACATTGGAAGTGGATGCGCTGCCGCCCAGCATGTATGAAGCAATTGCATACTTTCTGCTGTTTAATGCAATTCGTGATCTGCGCGGCGATTATACCGAACACCGCTCCATGATGATTCATGTTAGCCGTTTTACAGATGTGCAGAACCGAATTGCAGAAGCTGTAAATGAATGGCTTGTTCAAGTAAAGTCCGATGCGCAGAATTATGCTGCTTTGGATGATGAAAAGCGCGAGCAAATTGCATCTCTGCGTTATCTGCATAAAGTGTGGATAAAACACCAATTAGAAAAGATTAGCAAGACAAATTGGGATGACATTTGCTCCAATTACTTAAACCGCGCTATCGCCCCTATTGCAGTGCGCGCAGTTAACCAAAGAACTGGGGCAACAAGTCTGGATTATTTCAACCACAAAGAAGATGGCCTGCGCGTTATTGCAGTTGGCGGCAACAGCTTGTCCAGAGGCCTGACACTGGAGGGGCTGGGAGTCAGCTATTTCTATCGCAAATCTCAAATGTATGATACGCTGCTGCAGATGGGACGCTGGTTTGGTTATCGTCCAAACTACGAGGACCTTTTCAGAATTTGGATGGCAGAAGAAGCTATTGACTGGTATGGGTACATCACCAGAGCGGCCAATGAGCTTAAAGATGAAATTGCAAAGATGAAGCTCGCCAACCAAACACCGAAGGAGTTTGGCCTGAAAGTGCGTCAGGATCCGAACTCACTTATTGCAACAGCTCGCAACAAAATGCGCTCGGCAACACAGGTAAGCCGCCCGGTAACTGTATCGGGAAAGCTGCTTGAAACGCCCAAGCTCAAGGCCAATCCTGAAATACTGAAAGCGAATGAAGCTGCATTCAAAGAATTTGTGGATCATTTAGGCAGCGCCGGGACCCGTGACTTCTCTGTGAAGCCATATTATTGGCGCGGCGTAAACAAAGAGTTGGTTGTACAGCTACTTCTTGACTTTGAAACGCACCCGTGGCACCTGGCCTTCCAAGGCAGAGCACTTGCTGAGTATATCGATGAAAAAATGGACAATGAGACTTGGGATGTTGCCCTTATTACAGACGGTGAAGGTTCGGAATATGGGCCTGGTCTCAAATGCGGCAGCGAAGTACTCCCGATTAAGGCAACTGAGCGCCGTTCTGTGATAGCTGACGACAAAATGATTCGAATCAGCGGAACTAAAGTAAAGGTGGGTTCCGGCGGCTGCACAAGAGTTGGATTAACCAAAGAACAGATCGAAACAGCAAGGAAACGCTTCAAAGAACAAAATGGGGACAAGCATATGTCTGACAGTGCCTATTTGATTCGAGAGCGAAGCCCGTTGCTGATGCTGCACATCATTGAAACAGATTTGGATAAAGTCGAATCTACCAACAGAGAAGTTCCTCCCTATTTATTTGCGCTTGGCGTTGGTTTCCCTGATACTGGTGCCGGTATCCGTACTGCGAATTACATGGTGAACATGGTTGAACTGAAAAACTGGATGGATCCTGACGAGGAAGAAGACGAATGAAAATTACTGCTGAATATCTTCATGAGAAGTGGAATGCCTTCAACTACTATGACGGAGGATACATACAGATTGAGGTGAAACACGCCCTTGAATGGCACGTTGGCTACAAGGAGATTGACCAGAAAGCCTTGGTGATTATTTCACAAAATGAGCCGGAACTTCTGCCGTCTTCCAAATCAATTGTTGTAACCAAGGGCCGACGCACAGACGGACGATGGACTCTTTCCTTTGTGCTTATGCGCAATGAACAGGACAGCGTTTTTGAATTGCTGTGCGCGGATTTGATCTCTTATTCTCAAACAGCTGATAATGAGATTTCTGCTTTGAATTTAACAGTGCGGCGCTTTAAGCAATGGAACAAACTGCTTGAGCATCAAAGAAAAAGCCTGATGGATGAGAGTAACCGCAAAGGATTGCTTGGCGAGCTTATCTATCTGTGCGAAGTGATTGATGCCGGATATCCAATTCTGCCGGCGGTTCAAGGATGGGTCGGCCCGGATGGTGCTGATCAAGACTTTGTGTACGCAGACAACTGGCATGAGGTGAAATCTGTGGGTGTATCTGCAGATTCTGTGAAAATTTCTTCTTTGGAGCAGCTTGCAAATACCGATCCTGGAGAATTGGTTGTGATGCTTATTGATAAGTGTGCACCAGAACACAGCGGCGCAGTGTCACTTGGAGAGCAGGTAGATCACACTTTCAGACGGGTGCATGAAAACGATGACGCCTATTCCCTTTTGGAAAGCAAGCTGATGCGTTATGGCTTTATCGATCTTCCTGAGTATAGGGAGCAAAAATATGTATGCTCGGGGGAAATGCATTTCCGCGTAGACGCGGATTTCCCAAGGCTGACATCAGATAATGTCGTTCCGCAGATTATCGAGGTACAATATTCAATTAGTCTGGCCAGTATTGAAGACTGGCGGGTGGAGGGTTAACATGGATGCGCAGGAATTCAGAAAGGATTTTCTCGAAAATGTAAAAGCAGAGGCTGCTGCCACTGGTGAGGGTTCCTGCGCAGCCTTTGTTGACTCTATGGCGCAGTATCTTGTTGAAGCGGAAGTCTTACCGGACTTCACTCCTGCTTTCTATACAAGTACAACATCTACAACATCCAAGAGAAAAATCTATCGTGTAGATGGGTACGTTTTTGACGAATTCGACTATACGATGAATTTAATCATTGCGGATTATGACGGCGTGGAAGAACGGACGATGGGTAAGGTTGTATCTTCAACGAATTTTCAACGCTTAGCCGTGTTTGTGGATCAGGCCCTAAACACGAATTTGTATAGAGAGATCGAGATGAGTACTCCATGTGCAGATTTGGTAGATCTGCTTCGGTTGGAAAAAGAGAGAATTCGAAAATACAGACTTCTCATTTTCACAGATGCAGATGTCAGCGATACGCTGAAGAATCTTGACAATCTCGATATTGGAGGCATTCCTGCTGAATGTCAAATCTGGGACATCGACCGTGTGTTTCGTGTATGCTGCTCTGATCTGGGGCGTCAAAATATTGAGATTGATTTTCGAGAATATATCCCTGCAGGCATCCCTTGCCTGGAGGCCAGCAGCGCTGCGACGGCAGAATATAACAGCTATCTCTGCATTATTCCGGGAAAGGTTCTTGCAGATATTTATGATAAGTATGGCAGTCAATTGTTGGAGGGCAATGTTCGGTCATTTCTTTCTACAAAGGTCGCCGTAAATAAAAAAATCAGGGAAACTATTTTGAAATGCCCTTCAATGTTTTTTGCGTATAACAATGGCGTATCTGCAACCGCAATGGATGTCCAGCTTGAACGTACAGCAGGTGGAACACACATTGTTGGTGCAAGAGACTTCCAGATCATTAACGGCGGCCAGACGACAGCATCCCTTTCCAATACCCGTCATAAGGATAAAGCTGATTTGGAAGGCATCTACGTACAGATGAAGCTGACTGAGATTGATGAAAGCGACATGGACCGTTCAACGGAGTTGGTACGAAATATATCTCGGTCCTCAAATAGCCAAAACAAAGTTACAGATGCAGATTTCTTCTCTACTCACCCATTCCACATACGCATGGAGCAGCATTCCCGGAGAATTTTTGCTCCTGCAGAATCTGGTGCGCAGTATGAAACAAAATGGTTTTATGAGCGTGCCAAGGGTCAATTTCTTCAGGCACAAATGCGTCTTACACCGGCCAAGAAGCGACAATTCCTGCTGCAGAATCCCAAGAGCAAAGTCATCACTAAAACGGATTTGGCTAAAGTACGCAACACATGGAGTGAAATGCCCCACATCGTCAGCAAGGGTGCTCAGACAAACTTTATGAAGTTTGCTGAGTTGATTGATGAAGCTTGGACGGCCAACGATTCGCAGTTTAATGAGCGATACTTTACAGAAAGCGTGGCGCTGGTTATCTTATTTAAGCATCTCGAAGCGTTGATACCGAGGCAGGAGTGGTATGAACAGGGCTACCGAGCGAACATCGTTACTTATTCATTGGCACTGCTTCATCAGTTAATTCGGAAGCAGTTCAAAAATATGGAGTTGGATTTGCAGAGTATTTGGCAGCGCCAAAGCGTTCCAGAAAGCGTTACAAAAGCTTTGGAACAGATAGCTGAGCAGGTCTTCTATAGGATAACTGATCCAAATAGACCTACAATCAATGTCACGCAGTGGTGCAAGCGCGAGGGATGCTGGAACAGTGTTCAAGAAATTAATCTAATTCTGCCAGCAGAATTTTCTAGTGTATTGATTGGAAAAACTGAAGTGAGGGCAGCAGAAAAAGAAGCGAGGAAAGACCAAAAAGTGCTTTCCGAAACAGAGGCACAGGTTAAAGTACTTCAATATTCTGCAGATCAATGGAAAAAGCTGTCTGCGTTTGCGATGCAGAAACGCATGGCATCGCCCGATGAAAATGTAGCGCTGAAATATGCATGCCAAATCCCTAACAAAATGCCGAGTGGATACCAGAGTCAACGACTCCTTGCGCTCCTTGATCGAGCATTATCCGAGGGTTTTAACCTTTAACAAGAGAAAGAGGAATGTGTTGTGTACAAAGTTGTGGACTTGTTTGCAGGAGCAGGAGGCCTGAGCCTCGGCTTTATGCAGACGAGAAAATATGATATCAAGGTAGCGTTTGAGAACAGTCCTTATATGCAGGAAACATATCGCCTGAATCATCCAGGCGTTGAAGTACAGGGAGATGTCTGCGCTGCAAATTATGACGAGATTAAGGAAAAATATGGAGATATAGACGTGGTCATCGGCGGCCCGCCCTGTCAAGGCTTTTCTAATGCGAATCGTCAAAAGAACCATGCTATCAGTCAGAATAATATGCTGGTAAAACAGTATATCCGGGCTATTCTTGAACTCAACCCAAAAGCATTTGTTATGGAGAATGTCAGCATGCTGAAATCTGATGTTCATCGATTTTATATGGAAGAGAGCGATGTTGAAACTGTAAAAAAATACAAGATTCCTGTTAAATCCACACAACTTCACTTACTGGATCAGGCGTATATATTTGACGGCGCACTGGAGATTGTTAAAAACCAGCAGAAGATTCAGCAGTATCTTTGGCCGGAACAGCATTACTTTGAGCTGAACGTTATCTACAAAGCTGCGAAGAATCCTGAAAAAATGAAATCCGCACTTGAGAAGCACAAAAAGAAGCTTTGTGCTGCGGCTGCTGACTATGTAAAATTGCATGATGATAATAATCATATCGCCAGTGTCTCTGCGGAAGCATTTCAAGCGATCTCCGAATACTATTCTGGTGAGTTGGATGCGTCTGTGCTCAAAAGCAGGATTGAACCAGCAATTCTAATCCAACGCATGCTCAGCAAGGCACAGGAGATACACGAAAATCACATAGTTGTGGATGCCTACTCTGTCGAAGATGGAATCGCAGCCGTGATTCGCTCTTTTGCTGTTTACGATTATCTGGAGAGCGTATTGCAGGCACCTGAAAATGACTATGTTTTGGATAAGGATGTCCTTTGCGCTGCAGATTACGGCGCGCCTCAGAAACGAATGCGCTTTGTTGTGATAGGCATTAAACGCCGTATTTCCTCTAAAATAGCCCTTCCTAAAGGACGTTTTGATGCAGACGAATATCGAACCGTGCGCGATGCCATCAGCGATCTGGAAGATGTCAAGCCGGTCGTTGAGCTTGAAGACGACAAAGATGGTATTGTTCTGCAGCCAAAAGAAAACCTGGGTGAATTGGCTTCTTCACTTCGAGATTCCAAAATACTAAAAAACCATATGGTTACAAAAACAACCGATACAGCGATGCAGCGTTTTAAGGCGCTCAAACAGGGAGAAAATTTCCACGCTTTAGAAGATTCGATGAAAACCAATACATATACGGACGCATCGCGGACTCAGAATACGATTTATCTTAGATTAAACTACGACGAACCCAGTGGGACAGTGGTGAATGTCCGCAAATCTATGTGGATACATCCGACACAGGATCGAGCTATCAGTGTTAGAGAAGCAGCGCGTCTGCAAACTTTCCCAGATAGTTTTGTATTCTGCGGCTCAAAGGACAAACAGTATCAGCAGGTAGGCAATGCGGTTCCGCCGATTATGGCTAAGTCGATTGCCAAGAAGTTGGCCAAAGTTTTGAAAGACAATTTACCGGAAGGTGAACAGAATGGCGGATAACCATAGCAAGGAAGCCCGAAGTATGAACATGTCTCACATCCGCAGTACGAATTCGAAACCTGAAGAAATTGTACGAAAGTATCTTTTTGCAGAGGGATTCCGTTATCGTAAGAATGTGAAGAAGCTGCCGGGATGTCCTGATATAGTTCTCCCCAAATATAAAACTGTAATCTTTGTGAACGGTTGCTTCTGGCATAAGCATGATTGTCCTCGATTTGTTTGGCCCTCGTCCAATCAGGATTACTGGAGACCCAAAATTCTTAGAAATGTTGAACGGGACACTCAAAACCGCAAAGAATTAGAAGCTCTGGGCTGGAAGGTAATCACTGTCTGGGAATGCGAGTTAAAAAAGAAAGTTCGAGAAAACCGACTGTCAAAGTTAGCTGCTGAAATTAAAAGTTAGAGTGGAGGGTTTTAAGTATGGCACAGATTAGTTTGGATAGTATTAAGAGAATCGAAAAATACCGCAATACAATTCACGATAAAGTCTACACGACTTATACGGCTTTTGAAGCAGATGGCGAAAAATATGTGCAGATCGACACTTATGGCCGCATTGGTCGTGAGAATCCAGAGAAGATTAGCCAATCATTTCAATTTGATAGGGCGACTGCGGAATTTTTGGTAAATCTTCTGAGTGCTGAATTTGGATTACGTTAACATTAGGCGTTTGACTTATTGCACAGAAATATTGGCCTGAAAGTATTACTCGGTTATTTTGGCAGATCCAATTATATAAGTCTGTCTAAAATATGCGCAAATGAGTCAACTATTTCGTCTGGCCTTTTCGGTTGAGTTCACCGAGCTGGCAAAGGGTATGCACTGACTGGAAAAGAAGTCAGTGATAGCTATTCTCAAAGAAAGGAGACTCGATGTGTGGTCAAAATTTAAGTGGGATATGTTTGTTACGTCGTTTATTCCGCTTTGGGTATCCATAACAGTTTTTGACATATGGGATATTGCAGATTACATTATTACCGCTTATCCGCAAAAAGGAACGTTGCCAGAAAAACTTGTTCGCACTGCGCAAAGTAATATAATTCCAGTTGTTAGTATAATCGTTATTTTGGTTGTAGTCTCGATAAGCATCCACGGCATAAATAGGTTTTTAAAAGATAGAAATGAGTCTGTGCAAAATCCTACCGGTATTATTCTTAAAGCAAAAAAGGCCAATAAATTATCATCAGAATTTCTTTTAGCATATATTCTTCCACTAATTGCTTTTGATTTTAACGATTTGAAGAGCCTTACGCTATTCCTAACGTACTTCATTATTCTTGCCTTCTTGTGTATCAGGAATAACAACATATACACAAATATTATGTTAGAATTCAAAAGATATCGTATATACACTTGCGATATCCAACGCCTTATTCCAGGAGACCAAACTATTACTTACTACGATAGTTTAGTAATCAGTAAAGATGATTTGACTTCGCTGGAAAACAAAAAGATCAGGTGCTGGGACTGTGACAATTATATCTACATTCACGTTAAGGAGAGTAATAAAAATGAGCAAAGAGATTCTGCTTGATATTTGTAATTCTGAGGCAGCAGAACGCTATACATGGTCTATGTTTTTTTACAAGATTGACCGTCGATCCCGAGAGCAACCATATAAGTTTTATAAGGTGCGGTTTAAAAATGATCAATATCTTCTATCTTATGCAAAATCTTTAATGAACAGTGTGAGAAAATTTCAGATAGCATCAATCGAAAGTGTACAGGATTATGACGGAGTTAACACAAAGATTTCTTGTGACAAAATCGCATTAGATCATGCTTTAATTTCTGCGCCATGGGCAATTTTCAGCCGAGCATTAGGTGCCGCTTCCGGAGACAAAGTGGGCGAAAAAGTGAATGGATATGTTCTGTTTGGCGAGTCTCAAGTTGAGGATAATAAAACAATTACATTTATAAAAACGGCAAATCCAATTACTAGTCTAACAAACAAGAGATCTGTCATATTTACCACAAATGCTCAAGATGAACTGGATATGTTTACAGATACTGTTTGCAGACTATATCTCAATACGGATATATTAGTATCAGAAAATATTATGTACACATTTAATCATAATTTCGAGACGTTGTTTAATATTGAGAAAACGATGGCAAAAGTTAAGAACGTTGCGATTGATGCCATAGTTGCAACAGCGGCGTTTTCTGATGCAGAGGCTTTCAAATCATATGCTTTGCAATATACATCCAGCAGAACTTTTATCACATTGAAGCCAGAGCGTATCAAAAGAATCGAGGACAAACATAAGAGAGCGGATATTGCAAATATGTTAAAAATTGATTTGGACGAGCTTGGGAATTTTATTATTGACTCTAAAGAGAAAGCGTCATATTTAATTAAATACCTCTGTTTTAAAATATTTAAGGATGGAGAAACAAGCGACGTTCTAGAGGCAAGTACAATTAGCCCCCTGAACATCTAAAGAGGAGAACTTTTTGTCTGGCAACAGATGCCGAGAGCGTGAAGGATTGTAATAAATTCTGCTGAGCAGGAAATTACTTAATTATATATACGAGATTGACTTTTATTGAGGAGCATTGTAGAGATTTAACCCCATTATACCCTTGATTTTGAGGGTATAATGGGGTATAATTCTGCATAGAATAGTATCTCACAGGAGGTGCGCT
>OHJC01000971.1_pt1 | contig 13715 bp, 10 predicted proteins | sample 1568461 | NCBI WGS metagenome assembly OHJC01 (sample SAMEA3879535, study PRJEB24766) | human gut metagenome | biome: human-associated habitat; feature: feces | place: USA | collected 1985/1987 | reverse complement strand
TGAGTCAGAAGATATTTACCGTGCTTCTCGATTCCAATACTTCGGAACATGCTGCCCGTATGCTTGCCATGCAGACGGCGACAGATAATGCCAACGAGTTGATTCAAGATTTGACGAAACAGTATAACAAGAGCCGTCAGCAGGCCATTACGAATGAGCTGCTCGATATTATCGGCGGTAGCTTGAAATAGCCCGGATCGCCCCGTAAAGGGCTTGTTCAGGCTGGGTACAAATAAATGGAATAATAGGACAAGGATAACGAAATAAGCGTTATCTTTGTCCTATTATCATATATGGCTACTGATGAAATCCGTATCATTCTGAGAGAGAGCGGATTGGTTGAATAATAAACATATCAATGGAGAATAATCCCGAAATAGCGCTTGCATGGCAATTCATTGAAAACACAGGCACTCATCTTTTTTTGACCGGCAAGGCAGGTACCGGTAAGACAACTTTCCTGCGAAAACTGAGGGTGGAGAGTCCGAAACGGATGATTGTACTTGCACCGACGGGAATTGCCGCTATCAATGCAGGCGGTGTCACCATCCACTCCTTTTTCCAAGTACCTTTTGCTCCTTATGTGCCCGAAAGCTCATTCAGCGCAGATGGCAAGGCAACCTACCGTTTTCGTTACGGGAAAGAGAAAATCAACATTATACGCAGCATAGATTTATTGGTCATCGATGAAATCAGTATGGTCCGTGCCGACTTGCTCGATTCGGTGGATGCCGTCTTGAGGCGGTTCCGCGACCGGAACAAACCCTTTGGCGGCGTGCAACTGCTGATGATTGGCGACTTACAGCAGCTGTCTCCCGTAGTGAAAGACGATGAGTGGCAGATGCTGCGCAAATACTATGACACGCCTTATTTCTTCTCCAGCCAGGCCTTGAAGCAGACGGAATATTGCACCATAGAACTAAAGAAAGTCTATCGGCAGAACGATGGGACTTTTCTTGAACTACTGAACCGCATTCGCGAAAACCGTTGTGACGGGCAAGTGCTGGAAGCCTTGAACCGCCGGTATATTCCCAATTTCGTACCAGATAAAGAAGAAGGATACATCCGCCTGGTGACCCACAATTATCAGGCCCAACGGATTAATGACCATGAGCTGGAACAACTTCCGGGACGCTCGTATGCCTTTCGTGCCAAGATTGACGGAAAGTTTCCCGAATATTCCTATCCCACGGATGAAGTACTGGAACTGAAACGCGGTGCCCAGGTAATGTTTGTGAAGAACGACACCTCCGGTGAGCACCGTTACTACAATGGCATGATTGGAGAGGTGACAGCCGTGTCGGCAGATGGAATTGAAGTGCGCAGTAAGGGAAGCGACGCTACCTTCTTACTTCAGGAGGAAGAGTGGACGAATGCCAAATACGTGCTTGATGAGGAAACCAAGGAGATTACAGAAGATATTGAAGGAACATTCCGGCAATATCCGCTGAAGCTGGCGTGGGCGATTACCATTCACAAAAGCCAGGGACTGACGTTTGAACGTGCCGTGATTGATGCCAGTGCCTCCTTTGCGCATGGGCAGACCTATGTGGCTCTGAGCCGCTGCAAGACATTGGAGGGAGTGGTGCTCAGTGCCCCGCTTTCTGCAAAGGCCGTTATCAGTGACCATGCAGTAGATACCTTCACGATGGAGGCACGGAGAAACGAGCCGGACGAGAAACGCTTCCGTTCCTTGCAGCAGACCTATTTCCTGGAACTGCTGTCGGGCTTGTTCGATTTCCAGCCCATGGAGCAGGCTTTGCGGCGGTATGTGCGGCTGATAGACGAACACTTGTACAAGCTCTTTCCCAAGCAACTCGCAGCCTGTAAGGAGGAAATGGAACGTTTTCACGACAAAGTGACGAAAGTAGCCCAGAAGTTCAGTATCCAGTATACCCGCCTGATTGATACTGCGCAGGACTATGCAGCCGACCCGACTTTGCAGGGGCGCATACACTCTGCCGCCACTTATTTTCAAGAGCAGTTGCAACCGCTGGATGCGGTGATGGCGAGTACGGTAACTTCTGATAATAAAGAGTTGAAGAAGAAGCTCCGGGATGCCATGGAGGAGCTGGAGGAAGTGTTTGACATGAAGACTGATTTGCTGGATTATGTGCTGGAGAATGGTTTCCATATGGCAGGATACTTGAAGCAGAAAGCACTGCTTTCCATTGATGATTCGGCTTCGCAGAAGGGTAAAGGCAAAGGGAGAAGTGCTTCTGCCAAAGAAGGGCAGGGAAGCAGTAAGCAGGCTGATAAAGAGAAACGTCCGCGTGAGCGGAAACGCGATGCTGCGGCTGTTGAAGTACCCACGGATGTGCTGCATCCGGAACTTTACAACCGCTTGGTAGCATGGCGCAATGCAGAAGCTTCCGCATTAGGGCTACCCGTATACACCGTCATTCAGCAGAAGGCAATTCTAGGTATCAGCAATCTGCTTCCTTCGGATAAGGCCATGCTTGTACGCATTCCGTATTTCGGAAAAAAAGGGGTGGAGAAATATGGAGATGTGATTCTGGAGATGGTACGTGTGTATCGCAAAGAGAAAGGACTGGCAGAGCCGGAGTTGCTGTAGTCGAATCTGCTGCCATCCGCACCTGCATTATTTACCATCCGAACATCTGCTTTATTCCTTCTTCCAGCGTGCGCGGCTGATACCCCAGTTCCCGGCTTGCCTTTTCTATACTCAGCCCGCTGAAACGGGGACGTGGTGTCTTTTCGTTCATCTCCTTCGTAGTGACGGGACGGATGAGCGAGCGATTCAGCCCCAATACGTCCGCTACCCGATAAGCGATGTCTGCAATGGTCAGGCACTCGCTGCCACAGAGATGATAGATACCGTTTTGCGGATGACTTATCAGCTTCTCCACTCCTTGCGACACGTCTCCCACGAAGGTGGGCGTACGCCATTGGTCGGATACGACGAACACTTCCTCATTGTTCCTTAATCTGTTTGCCACCAGTTGGAGCACATTGCCATGCTGTCCGGGCAGGGCGGCACCGTACACCACCACTACGCGCACGATGGCATAATCCCTGCAAACGGCAGCAATACGTTTCTCACCTTCCAGTTTGGTGTAGCCGTAATAATTAACGGGAGCGGGAATATCCTCCTCCGTATAGGGTCGGTCCGTATCACCACCGAAAACGAAGTCGGTGGAAAGATGGATAAAACGGCTGCCTCCCGCCTCACAGCATTCTGCCAGATGCTCCACGGCAGTAATGTTGACGGCATCCGCTTCTGCATGGTGCGTTTCGCAATAATCGGGGACGGAGAGGGCGGAGGTATTGATTACAACATCCGGCTGTACTTCCTGGAAAAGCTTTTCCACCGCCTGGCGGTTGCATATATCCGTGCGGATAAAGCGATAGTTGCCCGAATGGGGACAAATGTCGTCGTGCAGGGAACAGCCCGTTGTCTGGTAAGACAAGTTGCGGGACAAATCATCCAGGATGCGTCTGCCGGTAAAACCGTTGGCGCCTATCACCAGTATTTTCTTTCTTGTCATTGATTCTGTTGTTAAGTGATGGGCATCAATAGGGCACGTGTCTGCCCTGCTGTACCTCGATGCGTATGCCAAAGGCTCCGTTGGCTGATTTCAGCTCGAACGCCCCTTTGAAATTGTTCTTTTCCCAAGGCAGTGCGGAAGGGTTGGGCACTTTCCAGCCGTCCTTGTCATATTCGCCGTACGTATGGATGCGCATGCCGTTCTTCAAAGTGAAACTTCCCATTTGCAGGTTGTCGGTAGAGCCCCAGAAGCCCGTCAGTCCGAAGGGATTCGAACTGAAATACCGGGAGTTGCTGAGTGAGAATATGTTCGAAAGACCTTGTGAATAAGTCACGTTCGGGTTCAACTGGAAGATGCGGCTATAGTCTTTGCTGGCATCCGGTATCTCCAAAGTGAATTTGGGAAGAGTGGGGGCGGACAGATTCATCAGCCCCATATCCAGCAGGAAGCCGTCGTAATTCTTCACGTCCGGCAGAAGTTCCTTTTCAGACGGAGACATGCCTTCGGGAGACGCTTTGCCACGTACTGCAGTACGTACCGTATCGGCAGGCATCTCGCTCTGTGCGCTGACGGATGACATGCCTGCAAGTAAAATGATGATGCAGAAGAAGATTCGTTTCATTGTTCTTTGTTCACAATTTCAGTTGCTGTCTGCCGCATAGGGGCAGACTGAACAAAGATACTCGTTTCCCTCTATTTCCGGAAATATCTTTGTATTATTTCTATTTCTTTATACGAATGGTAGGGGCGAAGATGGGCGAATTTACCCATTTCATTTTAGTGGGGTCGTATCTTCGTTCCATCCCTCCGTTGAGGTCGAGCCAGTCCGTCACTTTCAGTTCCAGTACCATGCCATAACCGCTTTGCGGATACATCGGGTTCATATATCCATGAAAGGAGTTGCTTCTCCCGTAGCCCGAATACTGGCCGAAGGCATGCAGGCGCATGTAGGGATTGATGCGGTAGGATACGGAGGCATTGTAGCCTATGTCCCATTGAGTACCTCGGGGGGCATCCCTTTTGGCATACTGGGCACCTGTAATGGATGAAGGTTGGGAGATGGAATAATGGGCGGCATATACCCCTCCGCTCAATTCCCAATGTCCGTCGGGACTGTAATAAGTAACTCCTGCGCCAGCCTGCATGATGGAGCCCATTGCAGGATAGGTGTTATGGCTGCCGTACATCGTCAGTACGACTTCCGGCGAGAGCAGGAAATCGGCGAAACGCTGGAAGTCCCATTCAAAGATGTTTTTCTGAAAGTGTATCTTCTTCATGTCCGTCCAGGGCAGGGGCTCCACATAGTCGGAGGGAGGGAGATGGAGATTTATCTCTTCCTGCTGTTTGCCCTGCAGACTTTGTTGGGGCTGGCTTTCATCAAGGCCCGTACGCTTGTTCTCTTTTGGAGAAAAGGGAATCTGCTCTTTCTTTACGGGAGGCCGGTTCTTTATTGTGTCTTCCGGAATCTCGCTCTGTGCATAGGCGCAGAGTGAGGAACAGATAAAAGTAATGAATAATAACTTTCTCATAAATAGTAGTTTAGTTTTAGTTTAGTTTACTATTAGTTTATATCCTATTCCCCGCACATTGACGATACGGATGCGCTCGTCTCCGGCCAGTTTATGCCGCAGTTTGGTGATGAACACATGCAGGCTGCGGGAGTTGAAGAAGCTGTCGTCTCCCCAGAGGTCGAGCAATACGTTCTGGGTGTTGACCACCTGGTTGCGGTTCTCGCAAAGGCGTTTCAGTATTTCGGACTCGCGGTGGGAGAGTTCCACTTCCGTATCCGCGTCAGGTGAAGTCGGGGTGCTGCCTGCAAAAGCAAGTCGTTGAGTGACGGAATTGAAACGGTAGTCACCGATTTCAAAAACGGTAGTTTCCTTGGGATTTTCTTCTGTAAAGGAGAAAGCTTTGCCTACCAGGGCCTTTATGCGGATAATGAGTTCCTGCATTCCGAAAGGCTTTTTCAGGTAGTCGTTGGCACCCAGCTCAAACCCTTCCACTACATCGTTGATGGCGGAGCGGGCGGTAAGGAACAGTACCGGGGTCTGTTTGTCGGTCTGCCGGATGCGGCGCACCATCTCAGCCGTCCATGCGGGGCATCATCACGTCTGCCACCAGCACGTCGGGACGGAGGTCGAAGAACTTGCGCAATCCCTCTTCACCGTCTGCTGCGGTGTGGATGATGAAGTTCTGCCCTTCCAATGTGTCCTTGATAATCATGGCGAGGGTCTGTTCGTCCTCAACCAGAAGTACGGTTATCTTTTCCATAATTGTCGCTTTTGTTACAAGTAATGTAAAGCTCCTTAACAAGTAATGTAAAGTACCCTAACAAATAATGTTATTATATCCTTATCGTAAAGGTACTTCCTTTTCCCAACTCACTCTTTACCGATACGCTGCCACCATGCTTCTCTATCATGGTCTTCACATAGAACAATCCCAGCCCATAGCCTTTCACATCGTGCAGATTACCCGTGGGTACGCGGTAGAATTTGTCGAAGATGTGCTTCTGCTTCTCGGGAGCAATACCGATACCGTGGTCGCTGACGGAGATTTCAGTCTGTTCATTCTGCCCTTCGACGGTTACCTTGCGGCAATGGATGGCCACTTCGGCCTCTCCGTGCGAATATTTGATGGCGTTGTCTATCAGGTTGCTGATGATGTTGCTGAAATGCGTACGGTCGGCAAGTACGCTCAAATCTTCCGGTTCGATGTCCACCGATATGTGGACGGAGCTTTCCGCTTTCAGCTTGTGTTGTTCGATGAGCGTTTCCAGAATATCACGTATTGCAAACTCCTCCGGGTGCAGGCGGAAAGTCCTGCGGCGTTCCATACTCATGGAAAGTATCTGTTCAACCAGTCCACTGAGGCGCTGAAGCTGTTCCTGGCAGATACGCAGGTATTTGTCGCGCTGGGCCTTTTCCTCCGCTTGGTTGAAGTTGAGCAGAGCGTCGTTGGCGGCGTAGGCTACGGCGATGGGGGTCTTCAGTTCGTGGGTGATGTTGTTGGTGAAATCGCTCTTCATCTCTTCCAGTGTCTTCTGTTTCAAGATGGTGCGTATCAAGAACCAGAAGGAGAAAGCGAGTACAATCAAGATGATGAATGACGTGGTGAGAATGCCCGACATCTGCCGCAGAACCAGCATGCCGACCGGTTCCATGATGAGACGGTAGCTTTGACTTGTATTGATGTCGAAAGAATAATTATATTCCACAGCTTTTGAGGTAGGCACATAGCCGGGAGTACCGATGTTTACCAATGTATCTATATAGAGAATGGTAGAGTCCCATTTACTGCCTTTGTGAAGATGTAGCAGCCTATGGGGAAGATTGATGTTACGGTCATGCAGGAATGAAGTCAGCAGGCTGTCATAAAGCACTACGTCGGGGTCGGAAATGATGTCCAGTCCCGAATGCAGTCCGCGCTGGAAGTAGGTGGCGAGTTCCAGCATACTGTTTTGGTCGCGCAAAATCACATCCAGTCCCCCTTTGGCACTCAATGCGGATTGGGGAGAGCTGTCCGAGTCCTTGACACTGACTTCCACGCGGGTTGAATCGTTCGGGTGGGTCACGTAAACACTGTCTCCTTTGGGCATGAAGGTTTCGTGCAGGGTGGTGTTGTCCAAAGAATCTTCACGGGAGATGGTGGTACTGCTACGGACAAATGATTTTCCGTCATCGCTGTATCCGGCTGATACGCTGACTTCACCGTGGTTTATGTCGTCCTGCTTCATTTTATCCACGCGTATCATCATTTCGTTATAGTCGCTCATGCGCATGGCTTCGGTGATGTCCCTTTCCATTTCACTGTGCATGGTATGGTAGAGCCCCGTCAGCCAGTAGGCTTGGTAGGCGAAGATACCGGCCAGGGAGACGATGACAAGTATGGCAATATATTTGAATGGCAGTTTCATGTTTGTTTCCGGTTACTTTTATACATACAAAGGTAAGATTAATATTGTGAACCCTATCATCCGATAAGACTAAATAACACTCCCGATAACACTGGATAACACTTGGTAAGCCGCTGATAACACAAGTTTCTGCTGATTCTGCCGTACTTTGCAGACGAAGATTTGCAGAAGAAGAATATAAACATAAATAAAAAGAAGAACATGAAACGATTCTATTTACTCCCTATTGTATGCTGTGCTTTGAGCATCAGTCTTTCGGCACAAGAGAACAACGGCACTGCAACCACCTCCGGTGCGGACGACAACCGCATCCTCAGCGCCGACAGCCTTATCACGACCGATGCCCGTCTGGACAGTCTTTATCAGACCTTGCCGGAAGTGATGATTACCGGTGAACGCCCCATCGTTAAGGCAGCGCAAGGCAAGCTGGTGTACGACCTGCCCCGCCTTATCCAGAACCTCCCCGTAGACAATGCCTACGATGCCGTGAAAGAGCTTCCCGGCGTCATCGAGATGAATGGAGGGCTGCAGTTGGCAGGTCAGGGAGTCACCGTTATCCTGGACGGCAAAGTAACCACCCTCAGCACAGGGCAGCTCTATGCCTTGCTGCGCAGCATCCCTGCCAGCCGCATAGAGAAGGCGGAAGTGATGTACAACGCCCCTGCACGCTACCAGGTGCGTGGCGCACTTATCAATATCACCTTGAAACAATCGGCAGGCGGCCCCGGCTCCTGGCAAGGCGAACTCTACGTCAAGTATCGCCAGAAGCACAACGAAGGCTTTGAGGAACGCGCCAGCCTGCTCTTCAGCAAAAATAAATTCTCAGCAGATTTTCTTTACTCGCACAGCCATGGCCGGGGCTACTCTACTACCGACAAAGAGGCTGTGCACACCCTGGCGGACGGCTCGGTTCACCCCATGACAACAGATGAGGTGGGCCGTGGCCGCAGCCATACCCATAATTTCAGGGTAGGGGCGGACTATAATATCGCCAAGAACCATCAGCTGAGTTTCGTCTATAACGGTGGCTATTCCACCTCCCACAACTGGAAGGGCGTGACGGGCACGCAGGTGTCCACAACTCATAGCAATAGCACCGACTGGCTGCACAACGGCCGTCTGGACTATCGTACCCCTTTCGGCCTCAAAGCCGGTGCCGAACTGACCTACTACCGCTCTCCGTCCAACCAACTACTGCATAGCCGTATGCAGGATGAGGAACTCGATTTCTACACGGAAGACTGTCAGCGCATCAACCGCTGGAAATTCTTTCTGGCCCAGGAGCACAGTCTGGGAAAAGGTTGGGATTTGAATTACGGAGCCATCTATACTACCAGCATCGACAACAGCTACCAATATTATTATGACCCCGAAACCGGCGGACAACTGACCTCATCGGATGCCTTGAGCAATATGAAGTCCCGCCGCCGCGAGCAGACCTGGAATATCTATGCAGGTTCCAGCAAGAGTTTCGGCGACAAACTCGCTTTGGACGCTTCCCTGGCTGTGGAGCATTACAAGACTCCCGTCTGGAACCAGTGGGACTGGTATCCCATCGTCAACTTGAACTATATGCCAGCACCGGGACATATCCTTCAGCTCTCTCTGAGCAGCGACAAGGACTATCCCGACTACTGGGCGGTGCAGGATGCCGTCTCTTACATCGGCGGCGGATACTCTGAGCTGCATGGTAATCCGTTGCTGAAACCGGCACAAGAGTATGAGCTTAAAATGACCTATATTTTGAAGAGCAAATACATCTTCAGCGCTTGGTTCAACCATACCAAGGACTACTCCGTACAGACGCTCTACCAATCTTCCGAACGTCTGGTTGAAATCTACAAGACACTCAATTTTGATTATCAGCAACAAGCAGGTATACAAGCCTCTATACCGTTTAAGGTGAAGAATTGGTTGAATTCTCGTCTTACCCTCATCGGCTTGTGGCACCGCGAAAAGGATGGTGATTTCTGGGATATTCCTTTCGACAGAAAGCAATGCTATGGCATTGCCCAGATGAACAATACTTTTACTCTCTCCACCAAGCCCGACTTGAAGCTGACGGTGACCGGATTTGTGCATAGTAAAGCCATTCAGGGCATCTACGACCTGCCTACGTCGGGCAATGTGAATATTGCCCTGCGTTACGGCTTTGCCAAGAACAAAGCCATCCTCAACCTCTACTGCAACGATATTTTTGAGACGGGACAGATTTCTCCCCGCATCCGTTTCAAGACGCAGAATGTGACGAATCATTACTCATGCTTCCGCGAATTCGGCGTATCGTTTACTTATAAATTCGGTGGATATAAGGAGAAGCAACGGGAGGCAGTGGATACGTCGCGGTTCAAATAGATAGAAGATGCAGGTGGTCAGGTGAAAATACGGTATTCTTTTGTACTTTGCCACATCTTTCGTACTTTTGCAACTTTCAAAACATTAAAGTTGTTATTTAAAGAAAAGACTCTGTATGAAATCGGACATTGAAATAGCCCGCAGCATAGAGCTGAAGAAGATAAAGCAGGTGGCTGAAAGTGTGGATATCCCGCGTGACGAAGTAGAGAACTATGGCCGTTACATAGCCAAGATTCCTACGCATCTGATTGATGAAGAGAAAGTGAAGAAGAGCAATCTGATACTGGTGACGGCTATCACGGCTACGAAAGCGGGTATCGGTAAAACAACCGTGTCCATCGGGCTGGCATTGGGGCTGAACAAGATTGGCAAGAAAGCGATTGTGGCTTTACGCGAACCCTCGTTAGGTCCTTGCTTCGGCATGAAAGGCGGTGCTGCCGGCGGAGGATATGCCCAGGTGCTTCCCATGGAGAAGATAAACCTGCACTTTACGGGCGACTTTCACGCCATTACCTCCGCACACAACATGATTTCCGCTTTGCTCGACAATTACTTGTACCAGCATCAGGCGGACGGCTTCGGACTGAAAGAAATCATCTGGCGGCGCGTACTTGATGTGAATGACCGTTCCTTGCGGAGCATTGTCACCGGATTGGGACCGAGCACCAACGGCATTACCGAGGAGTCGGGCTTCGATATTACCCCGGCTTCCGAAATTATGGCTATTCTCTGTCTGGCAACGGACCTCGATGACCTCCGTCGCCGTATTGAAAATATTATTCTGGGATTCCGTTTCGATGGTACTCCTTTCACAGTGAAGGAGTTAGGAGTAGCCGGTGCCATTACCGTACTGTTGAAAGATGCTATCAACCCCAACCTGGTACAGACTACCGAAGGCTCTGCTGCTTTTGTTCATGGAGGACCGTTCGCAAATATTGCCCATGGTTGCAACTCCATTCTTGCCACAAAAATGGCCATGACATTCGGCGATTATGTAGTGACGGAAGCCGGTTTCGGGGCTGACCTGGGTGCGGAGAAGTTTTACAACATCAAGTGCCGCAAGAGCGGCCTACAGCCCAAGTTGACGATAATCGTTGCTACCGCACAAGGATTGAAGATGCATGGCGGCGTCAGTCTGGACCGCATCAAGGAACCCAATATGGAAGGACTGAAAGAGGGCTTCGGCAATCTGGACAAGCATGTACGCAATTTGCGTTCATTCGGCCAGCAGGTCATCGTGGCATTCAACCGTTTTGCCAGTGATACGGACGAGGAGGTGGAAGCTATCCGCCGCCATTGCGAAGAAAAGCTTGAGGTAGGTTTTGCCGTGAACAACGCCTTTGCCAAAGGAGGAGAGGGAGCCGTTGACCTTGCCAATCTGGTAGTAGATACTATCGAGAACAAACCATCCGAACCGCTGACCTTCACCTACGAAGAGAGCGATTGCGTGGAACGTAAAATAGAAAAGGTAGCCTGCAACCTCTACGGGGCAAGCGTAGTGACTTACAGTCTCCACTCCCGCAAGGTTATCAAACTGATAGAGCAGATGGGTATCAGCCATTACCCCGTCTGTATCGCCAAGACGCAGTACTCCTTCTCTGCCGACCCGAAGATATACGGTGCAGTCAACAACTTTGAGTTCCACATCAAGGATATTGTGGTCAATAACGGTGCGGAAATGATTGTAGCCATCGCCGGTGAAATTCTCCGTATGCCGGGATTACCCAAGAAACCACAAGCCGAACACATTGATATTGTGGACGGAAATATAGAAGGGCTGAGCTAAACGCGCGGAGCGCGTTTAGAATTAAAAATTAAAGGCTGCGCAGTTCAAAGCGAACATTGCGCAGCCTTTAATTTTTAATTCTTAATTTTTAATTCTGTTTGCTTATTAATAAGCAAACAGCGGGTATTCTTTCATCTTCGCATTGACGCGTGCACGTACCTCTGCGATGACTTGTTCGTTGTCTACGTTGGACAGAACGGTTTCAATCATCTCGGCAATTTCGAGCATCAGGTCTTCCTTGGCACCACGGGTTGTGATGGCAGGAGTACCCAGACGGATACCGGAAGTCTGGAAAGCCGAGCGGCTGTCAAACGGAACCATGTTCTTGTTTACGGTGATGTCGGCAGATACCAACGCCTTCTCGGCAACCTTACCGGTCAAATCGGGATATTTGCTGCGCAGGTCTACCAGCATGGAGTGGTTGTCCGTACCGCCGGAAACGATGGTGAAGCCACGGTCTATCAAGGCTTGTGCCAGGACAGCGGCGTTTTTCTTCACCTGCTTGGCATATTCTTTCCATTCCGGTTGCAGGATTTCGCCGAAGGCAACGGCTTTTGCTGCGATGACATGTTCCAGCGGACCACCTTGGATACCGGGGAATACGGCTGAATCCAGCAACTGGGACATCATCTTGATTTCTCCCTTCGGAGTTTTCTTGCCCCAGGGATTGGGGAAGTCCTTACCCATCATGATAACGCCACCACGAGGACCACGCAGAGTCTTGTGAGTAGTAGAGGTCACGATGTGGGCATATTTCACGGGGTTATCCAGTTCACCGGCTGCAATCAGCCCGGCAGGATGAGCCATGTCAATCATCAGGATGGCACCTATCTTGTCCGCGATTTCGCGCATGCGCTTATAGTCCCATTCGCGGGAATAAGCAGAACCGCCGCCGATAATCATTTTGGGTTTCTCGCGCAGGGCAACTTCTTCCATCTGGTCATAGTCCACACGTCCGGTTTCCTGGTTCAGATTGTATTCGCAGGGAGTATAGATAATACCGGAAGTGTTGACCAGTGAGCCATGGGAGAGGTGACCGCCGTGTGCAAGGTTCAGTCCCATGAATTTGTCGCCCGGATTGAGCACGGCGAGGAATACGGCTGCATTGGCTTGTGCACCGGAGTGCGGCTGTACGTTGGCCCATTCTGCGCCGAAAATCTGTTTCAAGCGGTCGATGGCAATCTGCTCACTCTGGTCTACTACCTCACAACCACCATAGTAACGCTTGCCGGGGTATCCTTCAGCATACTTGTTGGTGAGGCAGGAGCCCATTGCCTGCATAACCTGGTCACTTACAAAGTTCTCTGATGCAATCAGTTCAATGCCTTTGAGCTGACGTTGGTGTTCTTTTTCGATAAGTTCGAAAATTAAATTATCTCTTTTCATTCTGCTTATTAGATAAGTTTGATAAATCTGTGTTCTCTTATTAAGCGCACAAATTTACGGGAAATAAATGAATAAATTGAAAGAAAAGGAAGAAATTTACTGTCAAAAGAACACTCCGAAAGAAAAACTCAGCACATTGTCCCTGCGGTGAAAACGGATTTCGTTTTTCGTGTTTTCGTCAGCAGCGTTGTTGTCGGCCGGAATATCGTATGTCACGCTCTTGGAGATGTTGTGCAGCCCCATGTCGTAACGGAAGTCGAAAAAGACGCGTGAGATGGTGACGGATACGCCGACGGTGAAACTGAGATTGAGCGGACGCAGCCTTTCACGGATATTCACCTGGTCGAAATTCTCGAAGTCGATGTCACTTTTCCTGTCCCATATATAGCGCACTTTGGGTCCTCCAAAGACGGCAAGGCTGTACGGCCCCTCCTTGATGAAGTTGTATCCGTAGATGACGGGGATGTCTATACTGTGGATGGACGATGTAATGGAGGCTTCCTCCGGCCGGGCTCCTGATGCGGCGTCTTCGGGCAGAGGTTTCTCGAAGGTGATGTTGCACCGGTTGATGTTGTAGGATATTTCCGGTTGCAGGAAGTGGCGGTCGAAGTTTATCCGCATGAAAAGGGAACCGAAATATCCTATTTTGTAATTGTTCTGCACTTCGTCAATGGGCACTCCGTTGACGCTGAACTGGGATACAAGGAACAAGGAAGAGGTGAAACCGCCTTTGAAACCGAAATTGACCGGAGTTTCCTTGCGG
>OHJC01000970.1_pt1 | contig 13720 bp, 9 predicted proteins | sample 1568461 | NCBI WGS metagenome assembly OHJC01 (sample SAMEA3879535, study PRJEB24766) | human gut metagenome | biome: human-associated habitat; feature: feces | place: USA | collected 1985/1987 | reverse complement strand
TTCGCCACTGACTACCATTCCGTAAGGTGCTGTAATTTCCTTGACCTCGTATTTTCCGAGATAAAGTTCTTTGCTCTTCACAAATCCATCGGAGCTTGTTGTGATAGTATCTACCACTTCGCCCTTTGAACAGCGGAGCGTACCGTCCGGTGTGCTAATATCTTCCGCAGCACGGACTTCATAAACTGCTCCCTCAAGTCCTGTCACTTCATAAACAGGCTGATAAATAACATCACTGTCCTCAGAACCACTTACATTGACACCACTAAATACTTCTCCGGTTTTTTCAACCGTGATAGTACCTTTCTGTGCCATATTCGGCTTATTGACTTTCACAACAGTTACGCCACCTTCCTCTGTGGAATTTTCTTCGGTAATATCAAAATATACCGGAGTATCATCAAGTACATATCCGTATGGAGCTTGTACCTCTACGATAGAATACCCCTTGCCGTAATCCAGTTTCTCAGGTGTGACAAGAGAACCATTTGCATCGGTATAGAACACATCAATCGTGGTCGGTGTCGGATAAGTAAAGGTCATTTTGACCTGATTACCCTGCGGGTCGTAAATCTTAAATCCTGCTCCTGCATACGGAATACTCTTTCCGCTTTCTGCGTCCACCTTAACTACATTGACAAAGCTCTCGAAGTTACGGTTATTGATGAGATAACGATAAGTCTGTGCGTTCTGTGAAATGAACACATCAAAATCATCCATCATCTCTCTGCCTTCCCAACCAGAAGTCTGGTGTACGGTATAAATACCATACGGCATATCTTTTGTCTGACCGAAGCCATTTTCATCGCAAACAATGGTATCTCTCTCGTCTTTATTGGCTGCGTCATAGCTTCCGGCAGATTTCAAATAAATCTCAAAGGAAGCACCCTTTTCAGGTGTTTCAATCTTTGTTTCTCCGTCATCGGTATGTTTGATGATAGCCACATTGCCTTTGATTACCTGCTCGGTTACATCATTGGAAGTAAGGTTGTGTTCCACCTCATAAAGTTTCGGGTCTGCACCTACTTCATGGATAGTCTTATCAAGCAAATATCCCTCTGACGGTGTGATTTCTCGGATTGTCCAGTCGGTATCACAAACATATTCTTTAGTAGTGAACTGACCGTTTTCATCAGTAACATACTTATCTACAAGCGTTTCGCCCTTATAGATACCGTAAACTGCTCCCGAAAGTTTGGCATTGCCCTGTGCTTCGCCTTTCTCAGCGTCGCTCTTTGTGACTGTTACAGTAAATTTCTTCAAAATGTTATTGAAGTTTCTTGTGGTTACTTCTTTCCACTTCACTGGTACAGTCTGATTTTTCGGTACGACATAACGGATAGCTGTGTCTACTTCTTCAAGTGTATATGGTTCAGAACCACTGATAAGCACATCTTTGAAAGTTGCCACACCGTTTTTGTCTGTAACTGCATACTGGTCAACAGCATCACCGGAAAGAGAAGTACCGAAAAGATGGAACTTCACACCTTCAACAAGGTTATCTTCTGAGGACTTCACTACCTGAAGGTCGCCACGCTTCAATTTGTTATTGAAAGTGACCTTTGCAATCTGTCCTGCTACAACAGTAACTCTATGTGTTTCCTGCGGCTCGTACTTATCGTATGCCTGCTCGGTTACAGTATAGATACCCGGCATAAGATTATCAATCTGGAACTTACCGCCATTGGCTGTTGTAACCGTCTGATTGATACCGTTTCCGGTAATTGTGAAGTTAATACCGTCAACCTTGCCGTCCTCACTGGTCTTTACAATCTGACAAGAGCCATAGCTGACTTTCATTTTCACATAACCGTTGATACTGTCGCTTACTTCCTGAGCATAGCTGACAACATCCTGCACACTGGAGTTCTGACCATGTTTACCCTCTGACCATACAACCACACCTCTGCGGACTGCATTTTTCTTCGTTGCGGTAATGGTAAATTCCTTACTCGGTGCAGTATCCATAGAAACAGTAAGTTTGTTACCATTCACTGAAAAGTTCACTCCACTGATACTTGCCTTGAAATTATATTTGGACAGCACATTGTTTGAGTCTGTCAGGGTAGTTGTGTACTTACTTCCATTCCACTCAAGTTCTATTGTCTTTGCCGAACCGGATGATTTATTACAAAAGCTTGGTATGGTCGCATGGTTCTGTACACTCTGCACCATACTGTTGTAATAACTGAAAATCTTATTGCGGAGCGGATGCCTTGCATTGATGACATCTTTCACATTGCTGCAACCACTGGCTGATACATGATTGAAGTTCACATCACGCTCTCCGATAACAGTTTCCCAGATAAGAAGCTGTGTGGCATAAGCCTGTGCAATGCTGTTTGCTGCTGCTTCATTCTGTGACCTCCAAGATGTCGAGATTGTCCCACGATAGCCATACTGTAAAATACGACCAACGAAAAGACGGATTTCATCTCCGGAAATAACCCCATTGGATGCAAGGTTATTAAAATAATTTTCGTCATACTTATTCATTGTCTGACCGACCTTGAGCGAAATTCCCGGCTCAATACAATAAGCAACATTGCCTGAGTATGAGCCAATAGCCTTAAGATTGGTAAAATTGGAACGTCCGGTATGCCAACCATTTTTCAAGGTCAAATTGCTGTGTCCCCATACCCCATCGTAATTAGCATCGCCATCACGAGGGAAATCGACCATATAAACATCGGCTTTTTCTCCCGAAGCAGCATATGCTGTTGTCGAGCCAATGCCTGCAAAAGTGGTCACACACATAAGGGTCGCCAAGAAAAGCGACGTGACTCTTTTGAATTTTGACTTTATCATTGCGTTTCCTCCTGTAAAAATTGAAAACACACCGTATCGCTACGATGTGCCTTTGTGGATTTTCTCTTACGACAGAATTTACCTGCCGAAAAACAAATGCGGATTTTTCGTTAATTTTTCATTTTACCATACACCTCCAGTCCGTTCATACTGTGCGATTGCCCCTTAGAGATAGACATATACTTTGAGATAGTTATATTCAAGTGAGATAATATATATCATTTTCGGTAGGTAGAAGTATAACTAAGGGGTTAGAGTGTGAGAAAGGGGAACTGTAAAACAGGCTATCTGCTGTCACGCTCTGCACGGTTACGCAAAAACTTGTTGTAATGCTCCAATGCCTTGCAGACAAAATCCTCCGTCTGACTGACGGGAATGTTTTTCGGGATAAGCTGTCTTACTCTGTCGCCCCTCAACACGATTTTTTCCTTTTGGTTCGGCTTTTCCTCAGACATAACAGCGTGGATTGCTTCTGTTGTAAGGTTGCCCTCGTTGAATAACTTTCGCATACGGATTGTCTGGTCGTGTGACGGGGTTGCGTCATTCAGGTCGATTTCGTCAACCACATCACGCTGGCAATCTTCGTCAAGATAGGAAAGTTCTACGGCAGGACGCATTTTAATACGCCCCTCGTCAACAAATTCAAGCAGTTCAGGAACAAGGTTTGTCAGACGAATATAACGCTGTATTTGTGTTTGACTTTCTCCACTTTGTGCAGCAAGTTCTTCCCTTGAATAATTTTGTCCCACTGGGACTAAATTATTTTTTGTAGGTCTGCCTGCTTGTCTTTTCATTGCTTCCAAACGCATTTTATAGGCAAAGGCTTTTTCACTCGGCAATATCTCTGACCTCTGGAAATTACTTTCAACCATTAAAATGGTCGCTTCATCTCTGTTCAGGTCTACAATCTCACTTCTCAGTGTTTCAAATCCTGCCAGTTCACAAGCTCGCTTTCGTCTGTGTCCTGAAACAAGTTCGTATCTGCCGTCCTCTTTCTGCCTTACCGTTGCCGGAGTAATCACTCCTCTTTCCTTGACACTCTCCACAAGCTGCATCATATCTTCATCGTCCCTGACCTTAAACGGGTGGTCGGGGAAATCATCAATTAGCTCCAATGGAATATCTCGGATTTTTGAAAGCTGTTCTTCATCTCTCTGTGCCTGCGTGGTAAATAAATCATCGAGCTTCGTGAGAGTGAAGTCGCTCTTTCTTCCTGCCATCGGCTAACACCTCCTTTGTAAATTCAGCGTATGCCTTAGACACTGTGCTGTTTGGCTCATAAGCATAAATACTCTTGCCTTTGGAAGAAGTTTCAGCGGCTTTTACGGCAATCGGGATTTGTGTTCGATACATTCTTATCTGATTACCAAAGTTTGCCCTGAGTGCTTCCACCGTACTCTTTGCAAGGTTTGTTCGGCTATCCACCAAAGTAAGAAGCATACCGTCTATCTTAATATCCGGATTGATATACTTCTTTACTTTTGAAATGGTCTGCACAAGCTGTGTCATACCCTTTGCAGGCAAATACTGAGCCTGAACCGGAATAATAACACTGTCTGCCGCCGATAAAGCATTGAGAGTAACCATACCAAGTGAAGGCATACAGTCTATAATTACATAATCATATCTGTTCTTCACTTGACTCAGATAATTCTTGAGTGTAGTTTCTCTGCTCATTGCGTTCACAAGGTTAAATTCCATTGCTGAAAGCTCAAGGTTTGCCGGAACAAGGTCAACACCTTCTTCGTGGTGCAGGATACCAACCATAGGGTCTGTCATCGTTTCATTGATTACATCTGTGAGTTTCGTTGCAAGCGTGATACCCAAGCCGTCTGTATCCTGCCAACCAAGACAAGTCGTTAAATCTCCCTGCGGGTCTGCGTCTATGAGCAATACTTTCTTGCCCTGCATTGCAAGCCCGACTCCGAGATTAACGGTTGTGGTAGTCTTTCCGACTCCGCCTTTCTGGTTACATACGGAAATCGTTTTACAGTTTGACACTTCTTTTTGCCCTCCTTTCTGAAAATTCATAGCCACCGCATTATGGCTATGTACCTGACCGACTCATTTCCTAATCGGTCATAGCAATATTTGTTCTCAACACCCCTTGCCAAGCAAAATGCTTATGGGAAATCACTAAGGAACAGACTGCTTATCTGTATCATAGGGTTCTAACCTCTGCCGGGTACTCCGCCAGCTCCGTAGAGAAGTATCATTATCATTCTGACTGTCATCGCCATATCAGGGGCAACCTGATACTCATAGCCGGAGTTCTCGCTATTCTGAAATACAGAAATCACGGCGTACCTGCTAAAGTGGCTATCATCAGAAATAAAGTCTTAGTGAATGACTTATTCAATTTTCAAGCGAAAAGGCTTCCGTTTTTGCTATCCGGAATGAACCCCTTCACTCATTTGGACAAAGGGGTATGAAATGCACACCCAAAATCTCCTCTTTTCCAAAAAATTCTTCCAAAAAATTTTTGAAATAAAAAAGCCGCCTGCTCCGGTTAGGAAACAGACGGCAAATCACGTTCTAAATGTATTCAATTTTCAATTTCTTTTTCTTTGCTTCAAGCACTTTACATAGAACATCATCTACTGCGTCGGTGTATCGTCCCTGAGCTGCTAAATTGTTCTTCAATTCAATGAGCAATTGTATCACTCGGCTTCGTTCTTCTTCATTTAAGTATAGATGATAGGTTTTCTCTCTCATTGGCTGTCCCTCCATCTTTCAAATGTATTTTTGATTATCTCCACATCTTCCTCGGTATCAGAAGAAATAAATATATGTACGTTCTGAAAAGCTTTCTTTAAATTATTGGCATAATCCAGTTCTGTGCCTTTCATCGGCAACTTAATCAGCCTTATTCCTCTTTGCTTGCACATATATGCTTTCATTATTTCTATATTCTCGTCAGCACTTTCTGACTCAATAGCCAACTTCTCTGAAGCTATGTATGTTTCAAGCGGAACTCCAAGCAATCGGTCAGAACCAAGTTCTGCTTTCAAGCCTTTCTTATTAGAATAATAGCTGACAGCCAAAGCAGGAAACAATGACAAATACTCCTGCTCACAAATTCGGCAGCCTTTATTCAATATCGTTCTTTCATTTATCTTCATACTCCACGAATGACCGTGCCTGCATTTCCACCACGCTCTCTTTGCCGAAGTTCGTGATACCTCTGTAGGTTTCAGTTTATTCTGTTCATAATCCCATTCGCTAAGAAGCTGACTGTCTGTTGTCGCCAAATCATTATATCCGGCAAGGACTTCTCTCTCCGCACAAACGGGGCATACCGTACCTTTCACACGGGCATTGATAACTGATTTCCACTCGTTACCGCATTTTCTGCACTTCCACCAGACATTTTTCCTCGATTTTGCATTTACCTCATCAGGCTTCAATGGTAAGTTCTTCTCCGACCACTCCGAAGCAATTTCAGGGTGTGTTGTCTGCAAATCATTAAACCCTTTCAGGAATATGTACCCACTGCAATACGGGCATTTGCTCCCACCGGAACGAGTAGAAATAAGGGTGTTCCACTCTCTGCCGCAATCCTTACACTTCCACCAAGCCTTACGATTGGCAAAGACCGTAACCTGAGTTGGAAGTAACGGATAATTTCTATCCGACCACTCGGCAGCTATATCCGGCAGAAGTGTTGCAAGGTCATTAAATCCTGCCAACACTTTATTATGAGAGCAGTACGGACAACCTGTTTTATTTATTGTCCTGCTCTTAACGGCAGCTTCCCACTCGTGACCTTTTTTACATCTCCATATCACTTTCTTATGAGAACCAATAGAAACCTCTATCGGTTTTATCTTATTCTTTTTCGACCACTGCTTTACCAATAGTGGCTCTAATGTCGCCAAATCGTTAATACCTACAATCACTCTCGCACCGGAACATATCGGACATTTCTCTCCATTAGAACGAGCCTTAACGCTTGCCTGCCATTCATGACCGCAAGCACCTCTCCACCATACTTTTTTATTTGAACCGAAAGTAATGTCATCAGGCGTAAGCGTTAAATTCTTTTCCGACCACTCCGAAACAAGCTCCGGGTGTACTTCTGCTAAACTGTTATTCATAGCCAAACCTCAACCTCCTTGTGCTTAGAGTATATGAAGTTTTGGCTTTATCTTGTAGTTTGCGAATATCCGTATAAATAGAAAAAGCCCTTTGAGAAAGGGATTTCTCCTCTCTCAAAGGGCAAGTTGGCAAACTGAAAGTTTCACATTATCTATTACAATGTAAATAATGCTTTTTCGTAGTCCTTAACATAATACTTAATATTGGTTCTACCTTTTTGTATTACAGTATGTCCCTCCTTCTCAAGCATCTCCTTTTGTGCCTCAACTCCTCCAGGATACTTTGCATTTAATTCCCCATTTGCTTTTAATGTTCTCCAATAAGGTGTTTTATCTTCTGCACGCTGATAACTCGCCCATGCAACTATTGAAACAAAAATTCCAGCTGTGATTGGCTCTGTAAAATCAGCACCGCTTTGTTTAGCAAAGTAATCTCTTATTGTACCTACAGTAAGCAATTTACCACAAGGCACAAGTCGCATTACTTTGTCATAGTCAATAGGTGGGGCAAAGTACATTTTATCTCCACCATATTTTTCAATGCTCTTTTCATCTGTTATTATTTGAACTTTAGGCATATCCTTGCTATCCATAAGCATAGCATTAAAATCTTTTTTATCTTCATTTGCCATAAGTATCACCTCCAAGCCAATCATATCTCAATAAATATACTCATGCAATGAGACGGTTTTTAAATTTCTCTCAAAAATTCCGATTTGTATTTCTGTTTGTTTTAAAAATGGGCAACTCCGATTGGAATTGCCCACTCATTGCACTAATTATGCGATTTTTTCTTGCTTGCACCGATTTCTGCATCAATTGATGTAAGTTTGATGTAAATCGCTGTTTTTTTAGTTTTTTATCAAATGAAGTACGTCCCGTCTATTTGGTGAAACGGTACATCTTTAGTTTTTTGATAAATGCTTGACTGTAAACCTTGTTTATAGCTTATTATTAAGTAAAATAGAGTTGCTCGAAAGGAGGGCATAATATGACTATAAAAGACGTAGAAGAGCGAACAGGTTTATCCCGTTCTAATATCCGTTTTTATGAAAAGGAAAAACTTATTGAGCCTTCGAGAAATGAAAGTAATGGTTATAGAGATTATTCTGAAAATGATGTGGAAAATATAAAGAAGATTGCATATCTACGTACATTGGGAATTTCTATTGAAGATATACGAAGTATTATATCTGGGAAAGTAACTTTGCAGGAAACGCTTGAGAAGCAGAATGAAGTATTAAAAAGTCAGATTACTGATTTGAATAAGGCGAAACTCATGTGCGAAAAAATGCTGGATGAAGAAAGTATTAGTTATGAAAAATTACAGGTAGAACAATATGTAACAGATTTGCATGACTATTGGAAAGATAATCGAACTGTTTTCAAACTGGATTCCGTCAGCTTTTTGTATATATGGGGAAGTATGCTTACCTGGACTATGATTACCGCACTATGCTTGATTATTGGGGCTTTGTCTTATTCTAAGTTGCCGACAGAAATTCCAGTACAATGGAGTAAAGGAGTGGCAACATCCCTAGTTAATAAAAACTGGATTTTTATTTGTCCTGTTATATGTATCATAATCCGTTATTTATTAAAACCTTTTATCTATGCGAAATTGCAGATGAACAATTATTATGGAGAAATTATAACAGAGTATTTGACAAATTATATGTGTTTTATTGTGTTGTCAGTGGAAATCTTCTCCATACTTTTTACTTTCGGAGTGGTAAAAAGTGTTGTTGTACTGTTATTTGTGGACACGGCAATTTTTATTGGATTGTTAGTAGTTGGTTTGGTAAAAATGGATTTGAGAGGGAACGAAGTTTTATGATTCAAATTTTATATTTCAGAAATAACAATAAGATACTATTTTTCCCACGCCTACTATGAGAACGGCGGCTATGAGATAGAAATTGCATATACTGGCGAATAAAAGAACCGCTGTTGCATGGTTTATTGGCTTCCATGTAGCTGGTATTCGGCTGAGGTATTGAAAAAGATAATTTTCAATAATTTTTCAAAAATCAGAATCGACAATTCATGACAAATCAACCCTGAATCGGGGAACGTTTCTCATAGAAAAGAACTACAAAAAATAAGAAAATAAAAACGGAAAACCATTGTCTGTAGTATAAGTATTTGTTATTATGAAGTAAATAGAGGATATTTTACAAAGTAAAGCTTAATCTAGAGAATCTGCCAGTGGCAGGCCTCTGTAGATACCAAGGTATACAAAAGGAGAATGAAAAAATGAAAAAAGAAGACATGTCCTGTATCGACTGCGCAGTAAAAAACTGCAACAAAATGGATAAAACCTATCCGGATTTCTGTCTGACAACACACATGGATGAAGAAGTTCTAAATGAAGCTATGGAATGCTACAATGAAGACGAGAACCGCAAAGTAACAATCGCTGCAGCTGAAGTAGAGTATGAGAATTACTGCAAACATACCCGTGTCGAAGAAATCATGGATTTTGCAAAGAAGATTAATGCGAAAAAGATCGGGATCGCAACCTGTGTCGGATTGTTGAAAGAAAGCCGTATCCTGGCAGATATCCTGCGCAGACATGGCTTTGAGGTGTATGGTGTCGGCTGTAAAGCCGGAACACAGAAGAAGACATCGGTCGGCATCCCGGAATGCTGCGAAGGTGTCGGTGTGAATATGTGTAATCCGATCCTGCAGGCAAAGCTTCTGAACAAGGCGAAGACGGACCTGAATGTTGTGGTCGGACTTTGTGTGGGGCATGACAGTCTGTTTTACAAATATTCCGAGGCACTGACTACGACAGCAGTGACGAAAGACCGTGTATTGGGGCATAATCCGGTGGCGGCGCTTTATACTGCGGATAGTTATTATTCGAAGTTGAAGAAGAGTGAAGAAGAGTAATATTTCTAATTTGGGCGTTTAAAGATACATAAAGATATCCCATTCAAGCATTTCTCTTTTTATCCAACGAAAAAAAGAACACACAACACTCTGTATGTTCTCTTTCTGTATGTGAAGTCCAATATTATACTTTGAAGTAGCTATCCAATCCTTTGAACTCTTCCGCTTTCATTTCTTTTGTAACATCAGCATAGATGTTCAGTGTAGTTGAAATATCTGAATGTCCGAGTGCGTCTTGAATGACCTTTATATTTACTCCAGCTTCACACATTCTTGTTGTAAATGTATGTCTAAGCGAGTGGCAGCTAAAATGAGGAAGTAACACATCAGGTTCATCACTGTGCAAAAACTGCTCATCATTGCAATCACGGATAATTCTTCGGATTGTCTTGTAGTTTGCGAATATCCGTATAAATAGAAAAAGCCCTTTGAGAAAAGGATTTCTCCTCTCTCAAAGGGCAAGTTGGCAAACTGAAAGTTTCACATTATCTATTACAATGTAAATAATGCTTTTTCGTAGTCCTTAACATAATACTTAATATTGGTTCTACCTTTTTGTATTACAGTATGTCCCTCCTTCTCAAGCATCTCCTTTTGTGCCTCAACTCCTCCAGGATACTTTGCATTTAATTCCCCATTTGCTTTTAATGTTCTCCAATAAGGTGTTTTATCTTCTGCACGCTGATAACTCGCCCATGCAACTATTGAAACAAAAATTCCAGCTGTGATTGGCTCTGTAAAATCAGCACCGCTTTGTTTAGCAAAGTAATCTCTTATTGTACCTACAGTAAGCAATTTACCACAAGGCACAAGTCGCATTACTTTGTCATAGTCAATAGGTGGGGCAAAGTACATTTTATCTCCACCATATTTTTCAATGCTCTTTTCATCTGTTATTATTTGAACTTTAGGCATATCCTTGCTATCCATAAGCATAGCATTAAAATCTTTTTTATCTTCATTTGCCATAAGTATCACCTCCAAGCCAATCATATCTCAATAAATATACTCATGCAATGAGACGGTTTTTAAATTTCTCTCAAAAATTCCGATTTGTATTTCTGTTTGTTTTAAAAATGGGCAACTCCGATTGGAATTGCCCACTCATTGCACTAATTATGCGATTTTTTCTTGCTTGCACCGATTTCTGCATCAATTGATGTAAGTTTGATGTAAATCGCTGTTTTTTTAGTTTTTTATCAAATGAAGTACGTCCCGTCTATTTGGTGAAACGGTACATCTTTAGTTTTTTGATAAATGCTTGACTGTAAACCTTGTTTATAGCTTATTATTAAGTAAAATAGAGTTGCTCGAAAGGAGGGCATAATATGACTATAAAAGACGTAGAAGAGCGAACAGGTTTATCCCGTTCTAATATCCGTTTTTATGAAAAGGAAAAACTTATTGAGCCTTCGAGAAATGAAAGTAATGGTTATAGAGATTATTCTGAAAATGATGTGGAAAATATAAAGAAGATTGCATATCTACGTACATTGGGAATTTCTATTGAAGATATACGAAGTATTATATCTGGGAAAGTAACTTTGCAGGAAACGCTTGAGAAGCAGAATGAAGTATTAAAAAGTCAGATTACTGATTTGAATAAGGCGAAACTCATGTGCGAAAAAATGCTGGATGAAGAAAGTATTAGTTATGAAAAATTACAGGTAGAACAATATGTAACAGATTTGCATGACTATTGGAAAGATAATCGAACTGTTTTCAAACTGGATTCCGTCAGCTTTTTGTATATATGGGGAAGTATGCTTACCTGGACTATGATTACCGCACTATGCTTGATTATTGGGGCTTTGTCTTATTCTAAGTTGCCGACAGAAATTCCAGTACAATGGAGTAAAGGAGTGGCAACATCCCTAGTTAATAAAAACTGGATTTTTATTTGTCCTGTTATATGTATCATAATCCGTTATTTATTAAAACCTTTTATCTATGCGAAATTGCAGATGAACAATTATTATGGAGAAATTATAACAGAGTATTTGACAAATTATATGTGTTTTATTGTGTTGTCAGTGGAAATCTTCTCCATACTTTTTACTTTCGGAGTGGTAAAAAGTGTTGTTGTACTGTTATTTGTGGACACGGCAATTTTTATTGGATTGTTAGTAGTTGGTTTGGTAAAAATGGATTTGAGAGGGAACGAAGTTTTATGATTCAAATTTTATATTTCAGAAATAACAATAAGATACTATTTTTCCCACGCCTACTATGAGAACGGCGGCTATGAGATAGAAATTGCATATACTGGCGAATAAAAGAACCGCTGTTGCATGGTTTATTGGCTTCCATGTAGCTGGTATTCGGCTGAGGTATTGAAAAAGATAATTTTCAATAATTTTTCAAAAATCAGAATCGACAATTCATGACAAATCAACCCTGAATCGGGGAACGTTTCTCATAGAAAAGAACTACAAAAAATAAGAAAATAAAAACGGAAAACCATTGTCTGTAGTATAAGTATTTGTTATTATGAAGTAAATAGAGGATATTTTACAAAGTAAAGCTTAATCTAGAGAATCTGCCAGTGGCAGGCCTCTGTAGATACCAAGGTATACAAAAGGAGAATGAAAAAATGAAAAAAGAAGACATGTCCTGTATCGACTGCGCAGTAAAAAACTGCAACAAAATGGATAAAACCTATCCGGATTTCTGTCTGACAACACACATGGATGAAGAAGTTCTAAATGAAGCTATGGAATGCTACAATGAAGACGAGAACCGCAAAGTAACAATCGCTGCAGCTGAAGTAGAGTATGAGAATTACTGCAAACATACCCGTGTCGAAGAAATCATGGATTTTGCAAAGAAGATTAATGCGAAAAAGATCGGGATCGCAACCTGTGTCGGATTGTTGAAAGAAAGCCGTATCCTGGCAGATATCCTGCGCAGACATGGCTTTGAGGTGTATGGTGTCGGCTGTAAAGCCGGAACACAGAAGAAGACATCGGTCGGCATCCCGGAATGCTGCGAAGGTGTCGGTGTGAATATGTGTAATCCGATCCTGCAGGCAAAGCTTCTGAACAAGGCGAAGACGGACCTGAATGTTGTGGTCGGACTTTGTGTGGGGCATGACAGTCTGTTTTACAAATATTCCGAGGCACTGACTACGACAGCAGTGACGAAAGACCGTGTATTGGGGCATAATCCGGTGGCGGCGCTTTATACTGCGGATAGTTATTATTCGAAGTTGAAGAAGAGTGAAGAAGAGTAATATTTCTAATTTGGGCGTTTAAAGATACATAAAGATATAACAAAGCGAAAAATGAAACTAGAGCTTGTGTAAATGTTCTGTTATAATAATGTGTTGATGTTCTCTCCGATGGGAGGAAAAGAGCGTACCAGTGTTTATCTGGTAGGATGGGCGAATGCATGGGATTGGATGCCATTTTGGAAAGACTGGGGTCCGACATATCAAGAATGCTGGTGCGGATTCTATAACATTCCGAGAGAGGCAGTATTAGCAGAAGATAATACATTAAAGTTTATTCCTGTAAAAGAATTACAGGATCTCCGGAAGAATTAGCAGGAAGAAGCGGACATTCTGATAAAAGAAGACGAGAAAAAAGAACTTCGGAGTGGCTGTGTTTATGAAACGGAAATGCGGATAAATCTGAAAAAATCAACTGCAGACAAGATTAAGCTGAACTTAAGAATGTCACAGGGAAAGAAGACAGAGATCCTATTTGATCTGAAGAGAGCGGAAGCATATTTTGACCGTAATAATTCCGATGGCTGGAGTAAAGGAGTCGCAAGCTGTCCATTGAATTTTGTTCTAATTTTTTCTCTACTCCATTAATAACTTATTTTTTTAACAATCCATCGTTTTCTACTACTACCTTTGCAATCACCTCCCCTTTTCACATATGTAATAAATACCGTTCGTTTCATATACCACGTCA
>OHJC01000955.1_pt1 | contig 13884 bp, 15 predicted proteins | sample 1568461 | NCBI WGS metagenome assembly OHJC01 (sample SAMEA3879535, study PRJEB24766) | human gut metagenome | biome: human-associated habitat; feature: feces | place: USA | collected 1985/1987 | reverse complement strand
TTACTTCTTTATATAATTAATAAGATTATTTATTAGAGTATTGGATGCTTCTAAACCAAGCTGATGAATGCATTTTAAGTCTTTTTTTAATAGATATTCCTTTAGTTCTTCTTTATTGTTAGCTACATAGGCATATCCAAGTTCTTTCATTTTTTTGGATGTAGCCAATTGGTGTTCGTTTCGGTGTTCACCTAAGGCTGCTATACGTGGAAATACGATAATTGGTTTTCCTTTTGTCATTGCTGAAATTATAGTTCCCATACCGGCATGAGCTACTATTAAACGAGCATCATGACATAATTTATCAAATTCATCAGGTGCCAAAAAATCAATCGTTTTAATATTTTTAGGTTGATATCTTCCTTTGTATGTTTGCGCAATAATGAGTTCGTTTGACATAGGAGCGATCTCATCGAGGATTTTAATAAAGCGATCAAAAGGGGCTTGTGTGCCTATAGTGGCAAAAATCATAATTTATAATTTAGAAGTTTAACCAAAGATATTTCCTGCAAAAATGACCTTATTTCCTGCCAAGCTTGGCCATTGGGTGTAGATACGTGAAGCAAATTTAGATGCGATTCTTCCACTGAATGAAATATGTTCAACATTAGCTATACTATCTATCCATACTGTACGTATACCGCAAATTTTTGCCGCAAACAGACACACTAATCCAGGGGCTGCTCCTGTTGTTATTACTATAGAAGGCTTTTCTTTGCAAATAATGTAAATAGAATGTAAAAGCTCAGGAAACATCTTATAAAAATCCCAGCGGCTAAAGTCGTTCATTGAGTAATAGACTCTTCCTTCAACCATAGTTGCACATTTTTCATGAGTAGACATATATACTACATCAAATTCTTTCTCTAATGCCTTAGCAATGCGTAGTAATTGCACCCAGTGGCCCCCGATGGAAGCCACAGCGAACACTTTTAATTTTTTTCTCATTTTTGAAGTCTATTTTTCTCCAATTCGAGTATATGAATACCCTAATTCTTCCAATTCTGTTCGATTCCAAATGTTACGACCATCTACAATGATACGCCCGGGCATTATCTTTGAAATTACATTCCATGTGGGTAAGCGGAATTGACGCCATTCAGTCATGAGTAAAAGTGCATCCGCACCATCCGCACAATCATATAGGTTTTCTGTATAAATTACTGTCTCACCAATTCGACGTTTACATTCCGGCATTGCAATAGGGTCGAATACACGAATCTTTGCACCATCCTTCAATAGTTTATCAATAACGACCAGAGCCGGAGCTTCACGCATATCGTCCGTTTCGGGCTTGAAGGCTAAACCGAGCACAGCAATAGTTTTATCTTTACGTTACCTATCAATGAGATTAGCTTATCATAAACAATAGATTTCTGTTTCTCATTGACGTGCTCCACGGCTTCAATTATTTCCATATGATAACCATTGTCAATGCCTGTATGTATAAGTGCTTTTACATCCTTGGGAAAACAAGACCCCCCATAGCCGCAACCTGCATACAAAAACTTCTGGCCGATACGGGTGTCTGCACCGATACCTTTGCGCACATGGTCTACGTTTGCTCCTACACGTTCACAAAGGTTGGCTATATCGTTCATGAAACTGATGCGAGTAGCTAACATCGCATTGGCGGCATATTTGGTCATTTCTGCAGAAGGAATATCCATAAATATTACACGGAAGTTATTGATTAAGAAAGGTTGATACAATTTTGTCATTACTTCTTTTGCTTTCTCACTTTCAGTACCAACTACCACACGGTCAGGGCTCATGAAATCTTTGATGGCAGCACCTTCTTTTAGGAATTCGGGATTGGAAGCCACATCGAAAGGTATGGCCACACCTCGTTTATCCAGCTCTGCCTGAATTGCAGCTTTCACTTTCTTGGCAGTACCGACAGGTACTGTGGATTTTGTTACTAAAATAGTGTATTTGTTGATGTTTTGGCCGAATTGTTTGGCTACGGCCAATACATATTTCAAATCAGCAGAACCATCTTCATCGGGAGGTGTACCTACCGCAGAAAATACTACCTCTACATTATCGAGCACAGATGGTAAATCGGTAGTGAACATCAATCGGCCATATTCTACATTTCGTTTCACCAGTTCTTCCAGGCCTGGCTCATAAATTGGCATTTCTCCATTATTCAGTTTGCTAATTTTGTTTGCGTCTACATCCACGCAAGTTACAGTGGCTCCCATTTCTGCGAAACAAGTACCTGACACCAGACCTACGTAGCCTGTGCCAACAATTGCAATATTCATATTCTTACTTTGTCTTTTTGATTAAACCTGATAAATTAACAGCTTTTCCCATACGTAACAATTCCTCATCTGTAAAGAAACTCATATGGCAAGCATTACATGTAAATGTCATCTCTCCAAAATATACTTTGTCGTTAGACTCATATAAATCTACTCTTACAAGTGGAAAATCTTCCGCTAATTTCTCCGCATATGTTATCATTTCATCCAAATGTTTAGGTTTGGGCACTACTGAACCATTTCGATAATGTTCTGGAATAAGATCCTTTCGTATAGTCCAATTGGGTAGTTCATAGTAATTATAATCTGTAGTATGCTTCTTAATATTTCTGTTCGTGCAGCACATACAGCTATATGCCTTACCATTCATGCACCATATCTTGTAATCGATTAAAGAAGATGATAATTTGGGGTCTTGTTCGAGTAGTTCCTCTATTACAATGCATCTTCTTATTTTTGTATAATGCATTTCTCCTGTTAGGTATCCGTATGGCTCAGCTATCCATGATTTGAGCTCTATTTTTGTTTTCGGTATATCTAATAAGGTTTTGTCTTTTACAATTTTTACTGTACCAAATCCGTTGTTGGACTTAATGACGAACTTGTTAGGCAAAGAGTTAAAGTCAATGTCGTCAACGTCTTCATAATGACCATATAATTTGACCAATAACTCACCACATCCTTTTTTTTCTAAAAACTCTCTTACTTTATATTTGTCAGCGAGATTTGTCCATTCTGAAGTGTCAGAATTGAAAAGTAGCCACATCATTTTTTCATTAATATCTTGTGGGTTATTAAGATTAGGCCACTTTTTAAACTTTCTATAGTATAGAAGTTTGCATGTAAAAGTATCTGGTAATAGTTTTGTATGTACCAATACTTTACATATCTTGTTAAGTTGCTTCGTTATCATAAATGTTTGTTTTTATTGTAATTCTAAAAAGATATGTTTATGCAAGGATTCATTTTTTTATTTTATAATCTATAGGTATTCAGAATGTACTGTAATCTCAAAATTTGCAGGATTCAATTTTCTTCAATATATAGATGTGCTGATTCAGCCAAAAGATAAGATTGTGAACTACACTTTTTAAATAGTTATTATGCTCATAATATTTCTATTTTAGACAATAACATTTGAGTTATCACATTATTCACATCGTATTTTTCGGCTTCCTTTTGGCACTCTATCGCCATTTCCGACAAATTATATTGGCCATTTATACACTCTTCCATCATATCTGCTAATGCGGTGGTATTATGTATAGGTACAAAAAGTGCCGTTTTTCCTTCTTTCAAAAATTGACGATTGTGTGCCCATTCAGAAGCAATGATAGGAACTCCCGAAATGAAAGCATCTATGAAAATGCCTGCAAAGCCTTCTCCTTTCCAGTAGGTTGGAAATAGCATCATATCGTATGTGGAAAGCGTATCATATCCCTTACTCTCACGCAAATTCAAGAAACCTTTATAGTTCACATTTGCTAAAGTGGTTAGTTTGCTATTAAAGACATTCTCATAACTTTCCGCTACTTCTCCATAAAAGTCTATTTCGTATTTGTCCGTGAGTCCTTTCTTATTTAATGTGTTAGCGCATTCTATGATATAGTCACATCCTTTCTCTGGCATGATTCGAGATAAAAAAACGAACCGAAGTTTATTATGTCTTTTCTCTACTTGTGGCATATATGGGATGGGCTTGAAATTGGGAACTTGTATTACATTTTTTACACCAGCTTTTGTTAGCTGTTCGACCATTATATTACTCTCAACCAAGGTCCAATTCATGTATCCTATAACTTTGCTGTCAAAAGTGCCATTTTGAACTTTATCTCCAAGACTTCCGCCGATGACCCAGTGAATAGTGTGTTGTTTCCAACTCACTGTCTTCATCACTTTCATCATTGGATAGACATTTTGTGTTGAGGTACAAAATATTAAAGATGCATTACGATGAAAAAGAAGGGCATATAATAATTTAACCAATACCCATGGATGGCTTCTCCATTTATAGAAATCCATTACAAGACATTTAATACCATTCTCTTCCAATTTATTTATCATTAATTGATTTTTCATAGTCTCACCACATACAGCAGGATGCTTGTGATTAACCCAGCCTATTATAATAGCTTCTTTCATTGAACATGATATTTTGAATGATTACTTAGCAATTTTCCAAGAATCATTTTCACAGACTCTATACTTTATTATTTTTGCAGGAACACCGGCAACAATAGAATGACTTGGCACATCTTTTACAACAACAGCATTAGCCCCGATTATTACATCATTGCCAATGAATATAGGGCCTAAAACTTTTGCACCTGCACCAACCCACACATTATTTCCTATTGTTGGTGCTCCACCATCATTCCATCCTATAGTGACTTGTTGGTTTACAATGCAATTAGTCCCCATTTTTGTACAATAAATTATAGTACTGAATCCATGCATAAAACGTAGTCCTCCTCCTATTTCGGATTTGGAACTAATATATAGATTTATATGCATGCATGTTGGGTGCACTAGAAATTTGATTTTTGTATATTTAAGTCGATAATCAACTAAAGCTCTGAATTCTGCAAATTTCAAGAAAAACATAATGAATGTCGATAAATTCATTGGTTTGTTTTTCCATTTACACCATATGTTAAAATCTTCTGCTAATTTTGAAGGTAAACACATTTCATTTATTTATTAATTTGGATAGAACATCTATATAGCCATGCCCGAATTTTAAGTCGGGTTCCATATAATTTCCTTCTCCCCATTCATTCCAGCTTTGAAGAAAAAGAATCTTATGTTCATAGTCTTTATCTTTGATTAAGTTTAAAGCCTTTTCTACCATCTTTCCAAATAATTGTGGTGTTGAATTATGCCATATGTTATTTGTATTCTTCCATGCGCGAGGACTGCGGTCAAAATTGGGTATAATGGTGGGATATACATCTTCTCTTTTGTCATCCTTTACATAATAGTGCTCGATAATTTTTGAGTAATTTATTCTAAGCACATAATTAATATGTAGCTTCTTCTGTAAAAAGCGTTTTAAATAATATATTAATGGAGACTCTGACTTTACTTGAGCGCCATTGGTACCTCGCGAATTTACTGCATCGAAACCTAACGAACGTATGTGATCGTAGAAATATTTTGATGTGTTGTTTTTGTCAGAGAATATATTGACTACTTTCCCTTCTGCATTGTGCATCCTGAAATTTTCAGTTATGCCAACAAAATGGAAGCCGTTTAAACCTTCTTTTTGGGCTAAACTATTCCATAATTCTTTGAAATGTGAGAAGTCTACAAAATCTTGTGGCGCAAATACAACGAAAAGTAGTTTACTATCAACCTTTATATATCGTTTATCCTTAAATGCTTTTAGATATTTGTAAAAATGATTGATGTGGTCCTCGTCGCCAGGGTATGTCATTTGAGCAATAACTGTTTGCTTAAACTTTGTTTTTGAAGATGTCCACGTTCTGGTAGACCATGTATGGTTGGCCCAGCCTAAGCAGAAAGGAAAATCTGGGTTGCCACTTTCAACAACGTCATTGAAAGGTCTTTCTAAAAGTTCTTTTCCTTCTCCAAACCAATAGTGCCAATAACAGAAGCCTTCTATTCCTGCTTCCCTTGCCAGTTCTGCTTGTTGTTCTCGAATTTCAGGTATACGTAAATCGTAGTAGCCTAAATCAGCAGGAACTCGAGGTTGATAATGTCCTTTAAACAATGGTTTTGCCTTTCCAACATTCGTCCATTCTGTGAATCCTTTTCCCCAATATTTATTATTCTCTTCTATTGGATGAAATTGTGGTAAATAAAACGCTATTACGCGAGCTGATTTATTGTTCATTTTATTGTTTTTATATGTGGATATATTAGCATAATTAGTTTCTTTTTCTGTCATTGTATGGATACAATGGAATTCTGTTTTTTCTGCTATTAATACCTAACGGTGAATTGATGAGGTATAGTATGATTAAGCCACATAGTAAATCTAAACTGGCACTATAAACTTTGTAAGTATAGCATGTAAAACCGGTAATACAAAGCATACCCCATACATAAAGCCAATATAAGTGGTTGGATGATACTATCCTTTTTCTATAGATTCTCCTAATAAGTATAAATGAAATAGTGAGAATAAATGGGATGGTAAGAAAACCAAAATCAGAAAAGATATCTCCTATAAATGTATAAAAAATGCTGGGCGAGATACCGGTTTTGGCTCCCCAGTAATTACGTCTCTTAAACAAATCGACAAATGTGTCGAGGCCGATAGCATCTTTAAAGAAAGCAAAACAATTATCACCTTCTGTATAGGCTTTAGTATGCCACATGTATTCATTGAAATTTAAAGTGCCTTCTCCTGCGTATAATGAAATCCAACCCAATATTGAAACTGATTGAGCTCCCTCGTTTGTGCTATACCTTGCTATCGTCATAATCGCAAAAAGTAAAATAAAAGATGAAAAGATTATAAGAGAAAACACTTTAATTTTTTTCAAAATTTCTCTATCTTGTATATAATTGCGTAATAAGAAAAATGATAATACGGCATTTAATGAAGTAAAAACCACAGCAGAACGTCCAGAAAGTGATAGTGTATAAAGAACTGGGTTTATACATCCTATTATTAGAGCAGTCAATTTGTATTTGTTTATATTTCTTGTGCTAATATATAAGAAAAGTAGAAACATTGAACAATATTGAAACTTGAGATTAATTGAATTACAGATTTTTCCTATTGGAGAATACCAATTAATTACTTTTGTTTTATCTAAATCACCAGACATTTTCTCGGCATAAATATCTGCTAATTGACTTGAATTGTCAAAATTATAAGTATTCAATATATGGATGAAATTCTCTATAAAGGGAAGAATAGATATGATACAAAAAAAAGTAATTACTTTTTCAAATATCATTTTATTCTTGATTTCAATGACTGTTGTTTTATCATTAAAACAATTAAATGGTATACAAGAAATAGCAAGGCACAGAACGAAAAATATATAGGGCATTAATGTAATATTGTTGTATTTTTGTGACTCGATATAAAAAATCACAGAGAAAATTGACGAAAATGTCCATACTGAAAGGATGTAGCAAAAAGAGGCCTTACATTTGAATAAGAATACTGATACAAGGAATATAATTATGCACAGTATTGAATACAGAATTACGAGTTGCATTTTGATATAACATTAAAAGCAGTGTTGAAACAAGATTTTGCTATTTGATGAGCTGCTTTTGCATATTTTTTCAGTTCATCTTTGGAAGGCTGTTCACTTATTATAAGGTGTTCGAATTCTTTATAGTCAAAGTTTAGAATGGCTTCTTTTGAGTTAAAATCCAAAGAACGGCGTTTGATTTCTAAAATATCCAATGTTCCTGCTATTTTATGCTCATAATTCAATGCAATTACAGGAATCAAATTGTTTATACCAAAAATGATAGAATGATAGCGGGCTCCTATAATCATTTGGGCACTTCGGATAATCGATTGTTGAATGTCAGAACTATAGGTATCGGATAAGACGATTATTCGTGATGAATATTTCGACAGATGCTGAAGTCTTTTAAAATATTCATAATCGCTCTTGTTGGATAGATATAATTGAGGCAGCATAACGATATTATAATCTGTTTTACATGCAATTATCTCTATCATTTTCAGATAGCTTTTGTCAATTGATTCTTGAGTCATATTACAAAAGGTCGGATGCCATGTCAATTGATTAGGTACAAAGACTACGTATGGCTTAGAGCTTACCTTGGATTTTACACTATCAGGTGCCTTGACATTGGGGACATCCAAAAAAGCAGAATCAATTGCTTTAATATAAGAAATAGACAGCGTATCAGCAAGATCCATGCTTTTCGCATCACGCAAAGATAGGAAATCTACATTTTTTAGAACAGTTTGTGCTTTTGAACAAAAAAACTTCTGAAGTATATTTTGAGGATTGAAAGGTCCAATAGAGCGTGAATAATAAATTATTGGTTTTGCTAAGTAGTTACAAAGTTTCATAATATAAAGATGCGACCAATTATAGAAGCCGCCTAAGCAAATGCCACCGGGTGCACAGATAACAATGTCAGATTCTTTAATATAGTTTGCTAAGACTCTATTCGAACGAATTAGAAAACTCACAATCATAAGATTGCTGCAAATTGAAAAAATACGTGATTTACGATAACCTATATCCGTATTAATATTGATATAAGTATTATTGGGGTTATCGACACGTATTTGCTCTATTGTACCTTCTTTTATATTTTCAAGTACTATTGTTATCAGTGCATTGGGAATACTATTGTTTATAGTACGAATTAAGCTACGGTGTGCAGCTTCGTCCCCTCTATTATAAACTGGTTGATTTAAAAGTAGAATTTTCATTTTTTTGCTTACCTATTAAAAATGGAACATATGTATTTATTATTTTTGAAAATCCTAATAATATAAATGACTGTACAATACATATAATGAATGCTGACAAGTATTGGCAATCATAAATACTATTTATGTGTCTAAACAAAAGCATGGTTAATGCCAAGGCTTTTCCATTAAATGCAAAAAATACTAATGAATTTCTTCCTATTTTCTCCAGAAAACTTAAAGGAAATAAATTGGAAATTATGTATATTGTAAACATTCCCAAAAGAGACAATATGATGAAAAAAGCAGGGGAAGAATAATAATTATAAGCAAAATGAACTCCATATCTAAATTCAATTGCATAACTAATGCTATAAAGATGTAACATAGTAGTATGGCAATTCCAATAGCACTATTAGAATATGTTTTTATTTTATATCTTGAAGTTAATTCTTTGAAAACATTTCCAGAAATGAAGAAAGATAAAGCAAATAGTGCGATATCACAGTAATACGGCATCATTTGCGAGTCTGTATTTTTTATAAGATAGACCGATGGCAATAACGCAATTGCGGTTAATATCTTATATTTTAAGTTTTTCATATAAACATGATACAATAATATATAATATAACTGGACTGCTATTAAACAAGAGACAAACCACAAATCATATCCATATAGAATCCTTAATGTACGGTGTGCTACCAATTCAAAATTTCCATTAAGTACAGATTCCCAGTTATCTTTTCCAATGAAAAGAATAAGGAAACATAATAGAAAATATGGAATAATCAATGTTCTTGTCAATTTGAAAATATCTTCCTTAAACGTACGACATCTATATAAATAGCCGGAAAGGAAAAAAAACATTGTTAGAAAAAACGGTGTATATACCATCTGTATATATGGGTGGTGTAGTTTGCAATGTGCTAACAAAACACAAAAAACGCATATGCCTTTTGCATTATCAATCCATCTGATTCTTTCTTTCATTAATTCTGTTGTGATATGAGAATTTTGTTTACTGATAATCTTGTTTATTTGTCACAGTCACTTCAAAAAATAGCCCTCAAATAGATTTCTTATTTTATTGTGAAAATATAGCATTCCGCATCTTAATATTAGAAATCGATACCAATTGTTTTGACAAATAGCTCTAAATAGTTTTGTCTTATGAGGATTGGCGTTGTATTTAGCTTTTCTATCTATGGTTCCTTTCTGGGAGGCTATGACTTGTTTAAAATCAATTTTTGATAAAAATATATAGGTGTCATCACGACATTGTGCCAAATATGCTTCTCCAATCATAGAAAAACAAGTGACTAAAGTCTTTCCTATAGTTTCAGTTTTTATACAATCTTGTAGCCAAGGGTCAGCAAGGGCGATATCGCAATTTTTGTTCAATGTATCTTTGCACATAAAGCATTTCGGTCTAATGAATAAACGTGAATGAAAAATCTCAGTCCATATAGATTTATTATTGGGTATTTCTATCTTTTTAGAATTGTTTGTTTCTATTTGAATGCTGCTTGGCCATCCGTTGCCTCTGTATTGCAGTTTTTTGATATTGTTTATGTCAATGCCTTTTTTCCGCAATAGATATGTTGTTGCTTCAATTGTTTGCTGTGAAGAGCATGTAAGCCCTATAATTATTACTTTATGGTTCTTCTTTTCTACTATATTTCGTATGCCCCTTGATTGGCAAGGTAAACAAAAGCATGCAAAATCACCTTTTATCTCATTTATATGCTTTTTAATAAAATCTATTAAGTCTATCTCTTGATATATAGATCCGCTTATTTCATAGTCGTCATAAGAATGGATTATTAAAGGAGAATATCTTAATGTTTGATTGTCGAACTTAAAAGAAATGGCAGACTGTATAATGTCTTTATCGAACAACCATTTTAAAAATGCACTGCCAACACCTCCGGATGTGGCACTGTAGCGAACTTGAGCGTCTGCTGAATAACCTAAATATGACTTCATTCTGTTATTTAAAATTTAGTCGAAACAAATATTTCCAGCCAAAAACAACTGAATAGAGTTGAATCTTAAAAACATTGTAATAAGGCGGAATCAGAATGTTAGCTAAACACCCACTAAAAATGAGCGTAATTATAGTAACATAAGCAGCCCCAATAGTTCCATATTTAGGTATAAGTATGTAATTCAAGCCAATACAAATAAAGCAACCTAACATATTTCTGATGAAAGCCCACTTCTGCAACCCTTCCATTATTATTATTTGGCCTGCCGATGATGATAATGCCATCCCAATTGTTTTCCAAGCTAATATCTGAAGGATTGGAACAGCTAATGAATACTTTTCTCCGAATGTCAAATAAATTAGCCAATGCGAGCAAACTGAAGTGAATAATGCAAGTAGGATTGAAATCCAAACTGTTATGCTTACAAAAGCTTTTTTCTTGTTTTCGTATTCCTCCTTTGTGCCGGTTTCTCTTACTTTAACAAGGAGTGGAGTTATTGTTTGGGTTAGGACAGTTGGAAGAAATAGAGTCAAATCAAGAAATTTGCCGGCTGTTGCAAAATATCCAACGGATTCATTATCTATCATATTGCCTATCATTACTTGGTCTATCTTTTGGTATATTACTACTGCTGCACCTGAAAGGACTAAAGGGAAAGATTGTTTTAAGAAATAGGGTACTATTGATTTGTCATATTTCCATAACGATATGTTCCCTATTGTTTTTTTGTATGACAAGCAATAACCACTTGCAACGAGGAAGGTATCAAACAATGTAGCAATGATAAAGTATTCTAAAGGGGCTTTTATAAGAAGGAGAACTATTTTTATAGATGCCCCTATGATGGTTCTTGCTATTTCGGATTTTACAACATATTCGTTTTTGACAATAGATGTGAAATAATTCCGGACTAAATTGAAACAATTCGAGTACAAGGTCAACGAATAACAAATAATCATTAATGCCGTAAAACGATCTGCTTCAAATATCATTAGTGTTACCAGAATTACTAAAAATGCCATGGTAGAACATACAATTCTAATGCGTAGGCAAGTCCCTAATATAATATTTTTGTTTTCAGGCTTACGGGATAATTCTCTAATTTCGATGTTGTCTAGGCCAAAGGTAGACAAGACACTGAATATTGATACATAGCTAATAACATAATTCATTAGGCCATATTGTTCTGGCCCTAAATATCTTGCTACAAGAATACCTACCAATAGAGTCCCTGCCATGTTTACAATTTTACCACCCATGGCCCAAGCTACATTGGATAATATTTTTATTGTATTACCTCCGATATTTTGCTTGATTTTCTTAAGTCTGACAAATGGATTCATTGTATTTGCTTTCGATTTTTCTAATCCTTTTTCTTGTTTTTTATTTAGGCTACGCTAATGAAAGAATAGTCTTTTTTATTGGGGCAGCTATATGTAATTATGATAATTAACATTGCGGTGAAGGTGCTTTTTTAGTTTTGAACTTTGATTTGAGTACTTACGGATATTTACTTTTATGCCAGATCTTCATCCTCCAGATAATTCTTACTTTTGGCATCTGCCGTATATCCTCCCATACGTTCCCAGTCAGTTGAACGATGTGCTTTTTGTGGGGGATTGTAGTCTACATATTCTCTTTCAGTACAACATTGCGCAGCTTGTACAAGCCGAAGCATTTCTGTTTCTCCAAGCATTTTCAGATTTCTGTAGAGATGTCTTTTTTCTTGTTATAGTACAATTTTGCAGCTTTATAATATTTTTGTGGCAGATTGAGGGAGAAAATGGCCCTCTATTGAATTTAATAGTAAGTAAGCTATTTTGAAGTGGTATATGCCTTTCCATAAGTCGGTCGAGATACTTTGTTGGTTATAGATTTCTTTGGCATATCAGTTATATCCCCTCACCTCAAAAATAGTGGGCACTCTTGCTTTGAGAACAATATCTATAATCAGAGATAAAAGTTAAAATGCTTACTCTTGTTCCTCCCCAAGAAGATCTGAAAGTTCGGTCATAAAAAGGGAATTGGGATACTTGATTTTATCCACTTTTCTCCAAGCTTTCTTGTAAATGTCTTTTTTGTTTTCTGCAATTTTTTTTATAAAGTCAATATAAACATTGGTTATCAATGAGGTTTGTTCGTTTTTCTGCAATTTTTGAATATGAATAGCTTCTCGCTGTTCAATAGAAAGAAAATCGGTTAAAAATCTGGAGGCCATTTCTATGCCAAAATTTTCTAATCTGGGCGTTTCTGCCAACTCTTCTGCCAGCTGTGCGTAAATCTTTAGAAGACGAACTTCAAAAATGTTGATACGTAGTTTTTCCATGACGTGTATCCAGGTGTTTATGTTGTGAACAACATCGTTTACATACTTTTCAGCATAGCTGTTGGCATAGTGTATCGTATGATTCTCTATCAGATTAGAGCATATCATTTTAAAATAGTAAAGATTGAGATAGGGGTCTTGGGGTTTGTTGTCCTTTTTTATAGACAGCAACAGTCTTCTGATAAAAATGTCAGTAAAACGCAAGAACTGAAATACGGCTGTTGATTGGTATTTATTATCTCTCCATTCATTTGTCTGTTCTGAAAATATAGAGTTCCCCAAGGATGATTCCCTAAACGCTTCTTCTCCAAAAGCTCTAAATACCTCCAAATTATATACAAATTCAGTTTTTGTAAACAAGAGTGTCAAAAAGGGGGAATCGTCCAAACGATATTCGATATCCTGATTTCCTTTATAATTGAGGGGGCCTTTCAAACCCTCTAATAAGTGGGAGTTTTTTTGCCGTATCATTGTTCTGAAATAAACCTCTACTACATTTTTGAAGCCTACAATATTAGCATTTATGCAGCGATGTACACATTTCAAAAAGAAGGTGGAATCGTGTTCTACTGACTTTATGACAAAAGTCTTATTCAAAATCACTTCGTTAAAAATAGCAGTTTCAATAGGTGTATTCTTTTTTTGTAACTTATTTTTTGTTGGCTGTTCATCATTCCATGGAGATTCTTCTTGGAGGGCATTGTTTTGTTCATTATAACTCTTATTTATCTTAGTGATAAGTTTTTCTATTTCTTCCAAATGATATGTTTGTAGATACTCTGTTAGTACATTGATATTGGAATTGATAAGACTTTTATAATAACTGATTAACTTGGCTTTGTTTGAAGAAGGAAAATGTCTGTAGATTGCTATTTTCCATATCAACAGAAAAATGAAAACTAGTGATAGTAT
>OHJC01000953.1_pt1 | contig 13898 bp, 9 predicted proteins | sample 1568461 | NCBI WGS metagenome assembly OHJC01 (sample SAMEA3879535, study PRJEB24766) | human gut metagenome | biome: human-associated habitat; feature: feces | place: USA | collected 1985/1987 | reverse complement strand
ACGATACGCTTCGTCTGTCAAGCAGGTCTGTTATTCTCATCTTTTCTTCCCCCTTTATTATTTTTCGGTTATCTGACGATAAACCGCTTCTATTTCTTCCTTTGTTGCAAGACCGAGTGCAAGCGCATAGTAGTCGTTGATGAAAGGATCGCCCAGATCGTCATTCTTGTAGCTGAATTCAAGTGTGGGGCAGAGGAGCTTTGTACCTTCCTCGATGCCGAGCTTCTTTGAGAAACTGCCTGCGGCTACGTTTCTTACGATTACTTCGAGGGGAACGATAGAAACCTTTTTAACGAGTGTTTCTCTGTCGTTCAGCTCTTTAACAAGGTGAGTGGGAACACCTGCTTTTTCAAGCAGACCGAACATATAGTTCGTCATTTTGTTGTTGATAACGCCCTTACCTGAGATAGTGCCTTTCTTGAGGCCGTTGAATGCTGTTGCATCATCCTTGTAGGATACGATAACAAGGTCGGGATCATCGGTTGCAAATACCTTCTTTGCCTTTCCTTCGTAAAGCTGTTCTTTCTTTTCCATTTTGTTTATCCTTTCTTCAGCGGCTGTGCCGTATTTATTGATTACAATATATATAGTACACCGATCAAAGCTCGGCAAGTACCTGCTCCATTTTTTTGTCAGCCTCAAGAACCTTTGCGGTCTGTGCTGCACGGTATGCCTTCATCTTTTCCATAAGGGCATCGTCTGATACCGCAAGGATCTGTACGGCGAGGAATGCCGCATTTGCCGCACCGTCAATAGCTACTGTAGCAACGGGAACTCCGGCGGGCATCTGTACTGTAGATAGAAGCGCGTCTATGCCCTCAAGTGCGCTTGCTTTTATCGGGATGCCGATAACGGGCAGGGGAGTCTGACCTGCGATAGCTCCGGCAAGGTGAGCGGCTTTGCCTGCGGCGGCAATGATAACGCCTGTGCCGTTCTTCTCGGCGTTTCTTGCAAACTCGGAAACCTCTGCGGCGCAACGGTGAGCAGAGAGAACACGAAGCTCTGTAGGAACTCCGAAGTCCTTAAGCACCTGAGCCGCTTTTTTTACGATAGGCAGATCGGAATCGCTGCCCATTACTATGGCTACTTTTTTCATTTACGAACATCCTTTCAGAAAATAAATAAAGCTGTGTAATCCAATTGCACAGCTTAAAAAATACACTTATTCTTATAATACGGCGTAGAAAAAGACATATATGAAAATTTACCGAAGCTTATCAAAGCTGTTGTAAGCTGTATTTTATTCATAGATCTCATGCTTTCCCTCCGTACTTGTTACTATATCATTTTACCTTATTTTAATAACAAATTCAAGTGCTAAAGCAGAAAATCTCTTAAATTGTGCTTTTTCAACAATAGTGCCGCTTTGTTTTTGTGCTATATGTACATTAATTACTTTACAAACTTTTTGTGAACTAAATTAACATAAAATCGTTTACACGGTGTTACAATTGAAGAAGTTCCGATTATAGAGGGGAAAACAGGGAAAATCAGTAATCAAGTTGCAACCGAATTGTTACAAAAATGTAACAGATTTTTGTGCATGATGACGAAAAAGTGCCAAAAAAACATTTTTTGTAATCGTTTACGGTAAAAAAACACAACTACGGGCTTAAAATGCTTGCAAATTTGTGAAATGTGTGATATGATTATGTCAACGAGGAAAAAGTGAACAAAACTTTTGACAAGCTACAGGTCTTTTTAGTGAATTATCCATTGTTGCATATACGGCAGTATATACCGTTATGCCGCAGGAGCTTCAACCGGAAGCCTGTTCTTACCGGAGAATTGTTTACGGCTCCTCTTTAATGAGGCCGCAAGGTCAGGCAGTGAAAGCGATAGCTATTCACAACAATGAATACTTCTGGAGGAATTACCAATGAAGAAAAGAATTTTAGCAGCTGTATTAGCATCTGCATCAATTCTGGGCGCAGTAGCAGGCTGCTCAAGCAACGTTACAAGCTCAGCAGGATCTTCTACAACAGATTCGAGCAAGACTGAAGACTCAAGCAAGACTGAGGATTCAAGCAAGACTGATGATTCAAGCAACGCAGGAACTTCCGATAAGTTCACACTTAAGGAAGGCGAAGGCAAGACTCTTAACATCGCTGTATGGAACGAAGAGTTCGAGAACTACTTTAATAAGTACTTAAAGGATAAGATGCCTGAGGGTGTAACAGTTAATTTCAAGAAAACTGAAAACGCTAACAACGCTTATCAGAACAAGCTCGATGAAGACCTTCCCAAGAACGAAGCTGCATCTGCTGACGACAAGATCGATATGTTCTTATTCGAAGCTGACTACGCTCTCAAGTATGTTAACTCAGAGTACACACTTGATGTTAAGTCACTCGGTCTTACTGACGAAGATCTTTCAGGTATGTATCAGTATACAAAGGACGTTTGCACAACTCAGGATGGCTCAAAGGTACTGAAGGGTGTTTCATGGCAGGCAACTCCCGGTCTGTATGCTTACAGACGTTCAATTGCTAAGGACGTTCTCGGCACAGACGAACCCGAGAAGGTACAGGAAGCTCTCGCTGACTGGACAAAGTTTGACGAAGTAGCTGCTAAGGCTGCTGACAAGGGTTACAAGATGCTCTCAGGTTATGATGATGCATACAGAACCTTCTCAAACAATGTTGCTGCTCCTTGGGTAAATGACAATAAGGAAATCATCATTGACGCCAACATCATGAAGTGGGTTGACCAGACTAAGACATACACAGACAAGGGTTATAACAACAAGACTTCTCTTTGGACTGATGCTTGGGCTGCTGACCAGGGTCCCGAAGGTAAGGTATTCGGCTTCTTCTACTCAACATGGGGCATCAACTTCACACTTGCAGGTAACTCACTTGCAGTTAAGGAAAAAGACGGCGGTAAGCTCGAAGTAGGCAACGGCGGTTACGGTGACTGGGCAGTTTGCTACGGTCCTCAGGCTTACTTCTGGGGCGGTACTTGGCTCGCTGCTGCAAAGGGCACAGACAACGCTGCATTAGTTGGCGATGTTATGAGAGCATTCTGCTGCAACAAGGACTTCGGCGTTCAGTTCACAAAGGATACACAGGACTACTACAACAATGAAGCTGCAATGAAGGAACTCGCTGCTTCTGACTTCAAGTCAGCCTTCTTAGGCGGTCAGAACCACATCGCTCTGTTCGTTGAAACAGCTCCCAAGATCGATATGAGCAAGATTTCTATCTACGACCAGGGTCTTAACGAGACATTCCAGGCTAAGTTCAAGGAATACTTCGACGGTACTGTTGATAAGGATACAGCACTCAAGAACTTCTATGAGGCTGCTATTGTTAAGTATCCTGAGCTCAAGAAGCCCGCTAACGCATAATCAAGGCTTTGTGGCTTAAACAATATTGACCTTCATCTTGACTGCGGGTTCTGTGAATTCGCAGTCAAGTATGTTAATGGGGCGAATTACCGATGTTTCCGCCTTATTAACATACTTGACTGCTCAAGATGGAGAATATACCGAGATTTTTATAAGGAGTGTTTTTATGGCTCAGGCAGCTAACGCAGGAAGTGCGCCGGTAAAAGCCAGAAAAGGACAAATCGGGAAATATAAAAAATGGGGCTACATATTTATGCTCCCGTTCACATTAGTTTTCCTTGTTTTCCAGGCTTGGCCGCTTATTCAGACTTTCTATTACAGTGTGTTCAAATACTTCAAGTCGGGTCTTAGTTGGGTAGGACCGGAGTTTGTCGGATTTGATAACTTTGTGGCAATTTTTGATATGAGTAAAGGTAGCAATATACTTGTGCTCACATGGAATACGCTTATCATGTGGGTACTGGGATTTGTTCCGCAGATAATCATTTCATTACTTTTTGCTTACTGGTTTACTAATGTAAGACTTCGTTTAAGATGTCTTGGATTCTTCAAAACTGTAATGTATATGCCTAACCTTATCATGGCATCTGCATTTGCAATGCTGATATTCTCAATATTCTCCGATATTGGTCCTATCAACGAGCTTATCAAGCACACTACCGGCGGCGAGGCATTCAGATTCCTCAGCTATACGGGCAGTACAATGGGACTTGTAGCGTTTATGAACTTCATTATGTGGTTCGGTAACACGACAATTCTGCTGATGGCGGCAATGATGGGTATCAACGAATCTGTTATTGAGGCTGCTGAAATCGACGGTGCAAGCAGCTCACAGATATTCTGGAAGATAACACTTCCTCTTATCAGACCTATACTCGTATACGTTATGATCACTTCGCTGATCGGCGGTCTTCAGATGTTCGATGTACCGCAGATCCTTACTAACGGTCAGGGAAGCCCGAATAATACTACCAAGACGCTTATTATGTATCTGAACGAACAGATCGGTACATCTAAGAACTATGGTATGGCAGGTGCGCTTTCAGTAATTATATTCATTATTTGTGCGGCACTCAGCCTGGTTGTTTACTACTTCTTCGCTGCTGACAGAAGCAACAAGAAGTCAAAAAAAGGAGGTAAGTAAGTATCATGGCAAAAAAGGAAAAGGTACTTGAACATACCTCAGCACTTCAGCAGAACAGAACAGATCCGGATATGAAGGTAAAGCCTACGCTTATTATTCACAGAATAATCTGTTATATCGTTCTTATCTTCTTCTCAATCCTGTGTTTGTTCTTCTTCTACATCCTGCTTGTTAACGCAAGCCGTTCACATTATGATATTATGTCCGGCTTTTCGTTCCTGCCGGGAAGCCAATTTATCAATAACTTCCAGAGTGCGATCTCAAATACAACGATACCTGTAATAAACGGTGTTATCAACAGCTTGATCATTGCAGCGTGTACAGCAGTATTATCAATTTATTTCTCGGCAATGACAGCGTATGCAATTCATGTATATGACTTCAAAGGTAAAAAATTTATCTTTAACTTCATATTACTTATCATGACGATTCCTACACAGGTTTCTGCGCTCGGTTTCTTCAGTATGTGTACCGACTGGGGACTCAGAGATACATATATTCCTCTTATAGTTCCTGCTATTGCGGCTCCTGCAGTGTTCTTCTTCATGATTCAGTACATGAAAAGCTCGCTTCCGATTGATATTATCGAGGCGGCAAGAATAGACGGTTCGGGCGAATTCAGAACATTCAACACGATCGTTCTTCCTATGCTGAAGCCTGCTCTTGCAGTACAGGCGATATTCAGCTTCGTTGCATCATGGAACAACTACTTCCTTCCTTCGTTGATCATTGATACATCAACAAAGAAGACAATGCCTATCATGATTGCACAGCTTCGTTCAGCAGACTTCTTAAAGTTCGATATGGGTCAGGTTTATATGTTCATTTTCATAGCAATCATACCTGTTATCATCGTTTATTTCTGCTTATCGAAATTCATCATCGCCGGTGTTTCACTCGGTGGTGTAAAGGAATAAGACAATTTTGGGTTAATATATTTTATACAGAAACGGCATCGGAAATTTTCCGGTGCCGTTTTGCCGTATATAATGCCGTTGCAACAGTGCGGTATTTGCTTTACAGTGAATCGGCTAAGAGAGAAGCATAAGAAAATCCCCTGTTAATCGCTTAACAGGGGATCGGAGTTTATTCGGTTATGGATTAGCCAAGTCTTGCTTCGAGATCAGCGAGTTCCTGCTTTAAGCCGTCGGGGAGCTTGTCACCGAACTGCTTGTAGAATTCCTTCATCTCTTCTACTTCCTTCTTCCAGAGGTCTCTGTCAACTGCGAGCAGCTTGTCTTCAACTTCTGATGTAACCTCATCCTCGATACCCTTGAGGTTGATGTCACCCTTCTTAGGAAGGTAGCCGATAGGAGTCTTTTCAGCGTCGATTGTACCTTCACATCTCTTGATGATCCAGTCGAGAACTCTCATGTTGTCGCCGAAACCGGGCCAGATGAAGTTGCCGTTCTCGTCCTGCTTGAACCAGTTAACGTTGAAAATCTTAGGAGCCTTGTCACCGAGCTTCTTGCCCATTTCGAGCCAGTGTGCCCAGTAATCAGCCATATGGTAGCCGCAGAAGGGCTTCATAGCCATAGGATCGTGACGGAGTACGCCTACTGCACCTGTAGCAGCTGCTGTTGTTTCAGAAGAAACTGCAGAGCCTACATATGTGCCGTGCTGCCAGCTGAATGACTGGTAAACCAGAGGAGTTGTAGCTGCACGTCTGCCGCCGAAGATGATAGCTGAGATCGGAACACCCTGGGGGTTGTTGAACTCAGGTGAAATGCAGGGGCAGTTCTGAGCGGGAGCTGTGAAACGTGAGTTAGGATGAGCGAGCTTGTTGCCTGCTGCTGTGTATTCCTTACCGTTAACCTTGTTGCCCTTCCAGTCTGTTGCATTCTCGGGAGGATTCTTGTCAAGACCTTCCCACCAAGCTGTCATATCATCATTGTTGATAGCAACGTTTGTGAAGATTGTGTTCTTTCTTGTAGATGCAAGTGCGTTGTAGTTGCTCTTTGCGTTTGTACCGGGAGAAGCCGTTCTCGGGGTTGATAGCGTAAAGTCTGCCATCGGGACCCTGCTTCATCCATGCAATATCGTCACCTACTGTGAATACTTCATAGCCGGCCTTCTTGTATCCCTCGGGAGGAATAAGCATAGCAAGGTTTGTTTTACCGCAAGCTGAGGGGAATGCTGCTGTGATATACTTGATGTCGCCATCGGGCTTCTTAACGCCGAGGATAAGCATATGTTCAGCCATCCAGCCTTCCTTCCAGCCCTGGTAAGAAGCGATACGGAGTGCGAAGCACTTCTTGCCGAGCAGTACATTACCGCCGTAAGCTGAGTTGATAGACCAGATTGTGTTGTCTTCGGGGAACTGAACGATGTATCTCTTTTCGGGATCAACGTCAGCCTTTGAGTGAAGGCATCTTACGAAGTCGTTGGAGTCATCGGGCAGGTTCTTGAATGCCTGTGCGCCCATTCTTGTCATAATGTCCATGTTGAGTACAACATAGATAGAGTCTGTCAGCTCAACACCAACCTTAGCGATAGGTGAGCCGATAGGTCCCATTGAGTAGGGGATAACGTACATTGTACGACCCTTCATAACGCCGTCATAGAGCTTTGTCAGCTTAGCGTACATTTCCTTAGGATCCATCCAGTTGTTTGTAGGACCTGCATTCTCCTTCTCTCTTGAGCAGATGAATGTTCTGTCTTCTACACGGGCAACGTCGTTTTCAGCTGTTCTGTGATATAAGCAGCCGGGGAGCTTTTCCTGGTTGAGCTCAATCATCTCGCCTGTTGCGATAGCCTCGTCACGAAGCGCCTTGAGCTGCTCCTCGCTGCCATCGATCCATACAACCTTGTCGGGCTGTGTGAGGGCTTTCATTTCTTCAACCCACTTTAAAACATTCTGATTCTTTGTCATAACCGATTGTTCTCCTTTTCTTTATTTTATCAGCTTATGCTGATGAAAGTCATTCGGTAGGGAATTACTGATACGGTTCATCGTACCTTGTTCCCCATTTACTATTATAAACTATTTTTTGCAATAGGTCAATAGCGAAATTGCAAAAACAGCAAAAAAATTGCACAAAGTAAGCGTAATGCAACCGACTTTTTAATTTACGTCGGGAAAACTTATTACACGGCTGTATAACAGGTTTTCTTAATGTCACGCTACCTTGTGCTTTTTATTTTACTATTTAAATATCTACTGATTTTAAAGGAATTAAATGTCAGCTTTGACTTCCTTGCGAAGCAGTATTATCGCAAGAAGGTTCGGTATTGCCATAAGGCCGTTGAAAAGATCGGATACGTCCCATACGACTGTTGCCTTAATCACTGCTCCCACGAAAGCGGTAACAATGAAAATTGCAAGATATACGCCTACCCACTTCTTTGTGAAAAGGTAAACGAAACAGCTTCTGCCGTATATCCACCAGCCTGTAACGGTTGTTATCGCAAAGATGAACGTTGCGATGCTGAGGAATGCGCCGGCAAAATCGCCAAGACCGTTCTGAAAGGCAACAAGAGCCATATTGAAACCGCCTGCCGATTTATCTACCAGCTTGTCTGCGCCGCTTGAAAGAATGCAAAGAGCGGTCATAGTGCAGATAATGATGGTGTCGATAAATACCGAAAGCATTGCCCACATACCCTGTGTATGATGCTGATCGGCACTTGAGTTTGCATTGATCATTACCGAGGAGCCAAGACCGGCTTCGTTTGAGAATACGCCTCGTTTTACGCCCCACTTCATAGCCTCGAGCATTACAACACCTACAGTTCCTCCGCCTACAGCCTTGAATGAAAAAGCTTCTGTGAAAATGCGTGCGAATACAGAAGGAACATTTTCAATGTTCATTATAATTACAGCAAAACAGCCGAGCAGATAACCGCCTGCGGCTATCGGAATTACCCATGATGTGACTTTACTGAGGCGGTGGATACCTCCGGGTGCTATTGCGGCAATTACTGCGGCACAGAGGATTCCCGATACCCATAGAGGTACTCCAAGACAGTTCTGAAGTGCCATTGAAGCCGAATTCACCTGAGCCATATTACCTATGCCGAAGCTGGCACCTATACAGCAGACAGCGAACATTCCCGCAAAGAACGCACCGAGCTTTTTGCCGCCGAACGCTTTTTTTATGTAGGCGAACGGTACGCCGCCCGTAAGGCCGTCCGTTTGCACGGTTCTGTATTTTGCACCGAGATAGTTTTCGGCAAAGCTGGTAGCCATACCGAGAAGTGCGGAGATCCACATCCAGAATATTGCACCTGCACCGCCAAAAGCAATAGCGCTTCCTATTGCGATAATATTTCCTGTTCCTACTGTTGCACCGAGTGCGGCGGTAAGGGTTCTGAAAGGCGAAACCTTCTTTCCGTCAGCCTCAGGCTGTTTTGTAAGGAGTGTACGCTTTATTATAGTAGGGAAGTGCAGTACCTGCAAGCCCTTTGTTCTTATCGTGAAGATAATTCCCGAACCTGCAAACAGTATAAGCACCGGTATGCCCCATACTATGTTTTCGTTTATCCACTCTAATATTTCCATACTGACTTGTTCCTTTTCATCAAGCACAGACGTGGGTGCCTGTACGTTTTATATATTGATTGTATTCCCGAAAATCACCGATTATGACGGGGAAGCTTCACATCACGATATAATCTCGGCATTTCAGGGTAATTTCCGATTAAAAATAGCATATAAAAAAAGTAAAATCTGATAAAATCTTGAATAGTTACTGCTTGTTAATAATTAAAAGCAAAAGTATACAAGTCGAAAAATAACCCCTCCGGTTTTACCGGAGGGGCGTAAAAACCTATTCTATTCCGACTATTCAAAATTTTTGGGCTTTTAGATTATTTCGTGCGGATTATTCGCCGCAGTATTCCTTCTTGTAGTATTCAACAAGGCCTACGAGATCCTCGTAACGCTTCTTGGAGTTAGCAACAGCCTTATCGAACAGTACGTTAGCTCTTTCGGGGTTAGCACGCATAAGAGAGTTGTAACGAACTTCTCTCATCATGAATTCCTTGTAATCGCCTGTAGGAGCCTTGCTGTCGAGAGTGAACGGATTTGTTCCTGCAGGAGCAGCGGGGTTGAATCTGAACAGATGCCAGTAACCTGCCTGTACAGCTTCCTTTTCTACCTTCTGAGCGATTGTAAGGCCGCCCTTGATACCGTGGTTGATACAAGGAGCATAAGCGATAACCAGTGAAGGACCGTCATATGCTTCAGCTTCTGCGATTGCCTTTAAGCACTGGTTCATATCTGCACCCATTGAAATCTGAGCAACATATACATAACCGTACTTCATAGCGATACCGGAGAGATCCTTCTTCTTAACGTCCTTACCGCCTGCTGCGAACTGTGCAACAGCACCGATGTTTGTAGCCTTTGAAGCCTGTCCGCCTGTGTTGGAGTAAACTTCTGTGTCGAATACGAATACATTTACATTCTTGCCTGATGCGAGAACGTGGTCAACACCGCCGTAACCGATGTCGTATGCCCAGCCGTCGCCGCCGAATATCCAGTTGGACTTCTTAGCGAGGTAGTTCTTAGCCTTGAGAACTGCATTCTTTTCAGCGCAGTCGCAATCAAGAGCTTCAAGAGCAGCAACGAGATCCTTTGTAGCAGCAGCGTTTGCCTTACCGTCGTTAGCTGTTTCGAAGTATGTGTCAATCTTAGCCTTAACGTCAGCGTTTTCAGTCTTTTCAGCAATTGCCTTTAACTGACCCTGTGCTCTGTGTCTTAATGTATCCTGAGCGATGAACATACCGAGACCGTACTCAGCATTATCCTCGAACAGTGAGTTGCCCCAAGCGGGACCCTTGCCTTCCTTATTTACTGTATAAGGAGTTGAGGGAGCAGAGCCACCCCAGATTGATGAACAGCCTGTAGCGTTGGCAATGTACATTCTGTCGCCGAAGAGCTGTGTGATGAGCTTAGCGTAAGGAGTTTCACCACAGCCTGCGCAAGCGCCTGAGAATTCGAGCAGGGGCTGCTTGAACTGTGAACCCTTAACTGTTGTTTCCTTGAACTTCTCGTGAACCTCGGGCTTGTCGGCTACTTCCTTAACAGCGTAGTCGAACATGGGCTGTTCGTTCATCTGAGAATCAAGTGACTTCATAACGAGTGCCTTGTTCTTAGAGGGGCAAACCTGTGCGCAAACGCCGCAGCCTGTGCAGTCGAGAACAGAAGTTACCATAGCGAACTTCATGCCGGGAAGACCCATAGCGTCCTTCATCTTTGCACCTGCAGGAGCCTTAGCAGCTTCTTCTTCGGAAAGAATTACGGGACGGATAACTGCGTGAGGACAAACGAATGAACACTGGTTACATTCGATACAGTTCTCGGGAATCCACTCGGGAACGTCTACTGCGATACCACGCTTCTCATAAGCTGCAGAGCCCTGGGGGAATGTACCGTCAGCCATGCCTACGAATGTAGATACGGGGAGCTTGTCGCCTCTCTGAGCATTAACGGGGATAAGGATATTGTTAACGAAATCAACGAGATCCTTTCTGTCACCTGTAGCTGTGTGAACGGGAAGTGTACCCTCAGCGTCAGCCCAAGATGCAGGAACGTCAACCTTGATAACCTCGCCTGCGCCCTTTTCGATTGCGGCGTAGTTCATTTTAACAATGTCGTCACCCTTCTTAGCAAATGACTTGTAAGCAGCCTTCTTCATATATTCGATAGCATCTTCAGCGGGGATGATGTTAGCGATTGAGAAGAATGCAGACTGTAATACAGTATTTGTCTTGTTGCCAAGACCGATCTCCTTAGCTACCTTGATAGCGTTGATGATGTAGAAGTTGATGTTGTTCTTAGCAATGTATGCCTTAACGGGAGCGGGGAGCTTCTCGTCAAGCTCGTCAACTGTCCACTGGCAGTTGAGCAGGAATGAACCGCCGGGTACAACGTCCTCAACCATATCGTACTTGTCGATGTATGAGGGGTTGTGGCAAGCTACGAAGTTAGCCTTGTTTACAAAGTAAGTTGACTTGATAGGCGACTTACCGAAACGAAGGTGAGAAATCGTAACACCGCCCGACTTCTTTGAGTCGTATGCGAAGTATGCCTGAGCATACATATCTGTGTGGTCACCGATGATCTTGATAGAGTTCTTGTTAGCACCGACAGTACCGTCTGAACCAAGACCCCAGAACTTACAGCAGGTTGTGCCTTCGGGAGTTGTGTTGGGGTTCTCACCGATGGGCAGTGAAAGGCCTGTAACGTCATCCTCAATACCGATTGTGAACCTGGGCTTTTCTGTGTTGTTGTATACTGCAATGATCTGAGCAGGGTTAGTATCCTTAGAACCAAGACCGTAACGACCTGTGAATACGGGTACATCCTGGAACTTGCCTGCCTGCTTGAGAGCTGCAACAACGTCGAGGTATAAGGGTTCGCCGAGTGCGCCGGGTTCCTTTGTTCTGTCGAGAACTGTAATCTTCTTAACAGTTTCGGGAATAGCAGATACGAAAGCGTCAACGCTGAAGGGTCTGTAAAGTCTAACCTTAACAAGACCAACCTTCTTGCCCTGAGCTAACATATAGTCGATTGTTTCTTCGATAGTATCGCAAACAGAGCCCATAGCAATGATTACCTGCTCAGCATCGGGAGCACCGTAGTAGTTGAACAGCTTGTAATCTGTACCGATCTCAGCGTTTACCTTGTCCATGTACTTCTGTACGATAGCGGGTGTAGCTTCATAGTACTTGTTGCTTGCTTCTCTTGCCTGGAAGAAGATGTCGGGGTTCTGAGCTGTGCCGTGCAGAACGGGCTTCTCGGGATTGAGAGCTCTGTTTCTGAAAGCGTCTACAGCTTCGTGGTCGAGCATCTTGTCGAGTGTTTCATAGTCCCATACTTCAATCTTCTGGATTTCGTGTGATGTTCTGAAACCGTCGAAGAAGTGAAGGAAAGGAACTCTTGCCTCGTATGTTGAAAGGTGAGCTACAGCACCGAGATCCATAACTTCCTGAGGGTTAGTGGAGCAGAGCATTGCATAGCCTGTCTGACGGCAAGCGTAGATGTCGCTGTGATCACCGAAAATAGAAAGTGCGTGTGTTGCAAGAGCACGAGCGGAAACATGAATAACGCTGGGCAGTAATTCACCTGCAATTTTATACATATTGGGGATCATGAGCAGTAAGCCCTGTGATGCTGTGTAAGTTGTAGTACATGCACCTGCTGCGAGAGAGCCGTGAACTGCGCCTGCTGCGCCGGCTTCTGACTGCATTTCTACTACCTTTACTTCCTGTCCGAAAATGTTCTTTCTTCCGGCTGTTGACCAGGAATCTGTTACTTCAGCCATTACTGAAGATGGTGTAATGGGGTAAATCGCTGCAACGTCAGTAAACGCATAAGACACGTGACCTGCGGCGTTGTTACCGTCCATAGTAAGTTTTTGTCTTCCCATGGGAATCGTCCTCCTTTGTTTTTGCATACAGTCATACCAAGACGTATGCTTTCAACTTAGTATTATATCATAATCGTTCCGGAATGTAAACCTCTAAAAGTGAAAATTTTCAGAATTTTTTAGTTTCCTGTACAATTTTTTTGAGTCAGCTTAAGCTAACCCGATATAACTGTCTTTGAAAGAATGTTTTCCGCCGGCAACGCAAAATATGCTCTGTATAAGATGTGACAGGCGTATTTCCGCTATCTGTGCGGAGAAGGAGGCTGTGCCGCTGCGAGCGGATATCTGTTGTTTCGATAATCTTTGTGAAAAGTAAGAAAAAATTTCCCGCTCCTCCTTGAAATAATCGCCGTTTAATGATACAATATTATATATAAACTTACTATGAAATTCGCTGCAACAGCAGTTATAGGAACGGAGCAGAAAAATTGATCCAGTATTTAAAGGATATCTGGGAGAATATACAGAGTGTTTTTGCAACAATGGGACTTGTTGATTATCTTGATATTCTCCTTCTTGCCTATCTCATATATAAAGGCATTAAAATCATCAAGGAAACACGGGCGGAGCAGCTTATCAAAGGTATAATTCTGCTTGCTATACTTTTCTTTGTCGTAAACCAGTTTCAGCTGAAGGCGATGAAGGTTATAATAGAAACCTTCCTCAATGTCGGAATTATCGCTATACTTATTGTGTTCCAGCCTGAGCTTCGCCGTGTGCTTGAAAAAATGGGACGAACCACAAAGGTGAAAAAGCTGGCTCTTAATTTTGAAAGTAAGACGGATGCGGCGACCGCCGACATACATAACTGTATAGAGGCTGTCTGTACGGCTTGCGAACAGCTTTCGCAGACCGCTACGGGCGCACTTATCGTTTTCGAGCGTGAAACAAAGCTCGGTGAGCAGATAGACACCGGTACGATAATCAACGCAACGCCGAGCCCTGAGCTTTTCGGCAATATATTTTTCCCGAACACGCCGCTGCACGACGGTGCGGTGATAATCCGTGACAGCAAGGTATATGCCGCAGG
>OHJC01000951.1_pt1 | contig 13915 bp, 8 predicted proteins | sample 1568461 | NCBI WGS metagenome assembly OHJC01 (sample SAMEA3879535, study PRJEB24766) | human gut metagenome | biome: human-associated habitat; feature: feces | place: USA | collected 1985/1987 | reverse complement strand
TTCAGCGCCGAACCGCACGCACGGACAGCCTTGCTCCCTGCCATTTCAGCCGCCTGCATATATGTTACACGCCCGCCGTAGGGTATCTTCTGCACGGCGGTGAGTATGCTCCTGAAAAACGGCGTGCCGATGCCGCTTATGTCATACGGCAAGGAGAATTCCTTCAGCCCTCCGTCAAAATACGCAAGGAACTGTTCCTTAGCCTTTTCGCATATCGGGTCGGGGCGGTCGGGTATATTCATATCGAAAACGATATTCGTTATATTCCTGCCGTCCGTTATCACCGTTACGGTGCGGTCTATAGGCATATCAAAGGTTATGTTGCTCATTTGCCCCTGTTTGCCTTTCCGCTGACCTCTTTTGCTTCAAGGCGGTATACCCTCGTCCTTGATGTGCATGAGCTGTCGGGCTTATAGGTTTTCTCTCCGTACTGCTTAAGTATCAAGCCAAGTGCGGACAGCTTTTCGGACATATCGGTTATTTCCGTCATTACACCACAGCCTGCAACGCTTTCATAAAGACTTGTTATACTGCCTTCGACATAATCACGGCAGTTGTCAAGTTCAAAAGCGACTTTGTTGTTCTCGTCTAAAAGTCGGTTCTTTTTGCCTTCGGTGGCAGTGTGTATATAAAAGTACATTCTGCCGTCCTTTTCTTCATATCCGAAGTTGAACGGCAGTACATAAGGATACTCCTCACCCGTAAAAGCAATGCGTATTACTTTTGAACGGTCGATAATATCCATTATCTCATTCTTGTCGGTTATTTCACGGTCTTTTCTTCTCATTTGTAAACCTCCGCTTTTATTAAAACAATTATACGACAAGAAAAGAAACGTGTCAACCGCTATATAAGCACAGGCTGAAGCTGTTTATTCTCCAGTGCCGCACCTGCCGCCTGCGGTATCAGCGAAAAATCCGCCACCAGTGAGCAAGGCTTCTTCAGCGGATCGTCCTGTCCGAGCGGAACGAAGTAATAGTTCCTGCAGTTCATAAGGAATCCGATATTCTTAAACGACCCTGCAAGCGCATCATTTGTCGCACAGGCGATAAGCACAGGTCTTGCTCCTCTGAGGTGGCTTTTTACCGCCATAGTGACAGGAGTATCGGTTATACTTCTTGCGAGCTTTGCCATCGTGTTTCCTGTACACGGAGCGACAATCATTATATCCGTCAGCCTTTTAGGCCCTATCGGCTCTGCGTCCGCAACGGACATTATGACACGCTTTCCGCAGATATTCTCCGCCCTTTTTATATGCTCCTGCGCAGTGCCGAAACGGGTATCGACAGTTCCTGCACTAAGCGACATTACCGGAAGAATATCACAGCCTGCGTCACGCAATGCCTCCATCGCCGAAAATGCCTTAGAGAATGTGCAGAACGAACCCGTCATACAGAATCCGACCTTTACGCCGCAAAGTAAACTGTCAAGCTCACGGCTCACGGTTACCGCCCCTTTCTTTATCGCAGTTGCTTATCTTGTCAATATAAGTTTCAAGTATTTCCTCCACGCAGTCGGCTATTATCTCTCCTGCACTCACAGGCGCTGTCCGTGACGGCAGACCGCCTGCCCTTATTATCCTTGCCTTGCCGTCATAGTTTTTCATTGCCGTCTTATCAATGCCCCACTCTGACGCAAGCTCGATGTAAACGGCCTCGCTGTCAAATGCCGAAAGCTCGCTTTCACCTATCACGGCGCACGGCACTGTATTATATATCAGCGTTACCTCAGGCAACGTGTTACACAGTGCGTCAAAGCCGACAGCGTGACAGCCCGACATTCTGGCTTTTGCACGTTTTTCACGGCTTCTTGCCGCTACTGTAACCTCACAACCCATCGCCGTAAGATACAGCGCAAGCTGTGAAGCGATTCTGCCAAAACCCAGTATAAGCACCTTCTGACCGAGCATCTGTATAGGCGTTGCGTTTATTCCGACAGCGAGCGCACCCTCAGCCGACGGCACTGCATTTCTCAGCATCACCGCCTCATCGGCATAATGATCCTCGCAGAAAAACTCGTTTTTTGCACAGAAATTTTTCACCGCAGGAGTTATCATACCGCCGATAACTATGCCGTGCGGCTTTAGTAATGCCGTCAGCAGTGAAAGCGGTATCGGCTCATCGCATAGCGGAGCGTTTATGTTTATGCCGTCACGGCTTGCAGGGATACCCAGCACGGCAACGTCGCACTTCCCGTCGGGAAGCATATCACGATCGCTTTGCCCGTAGGTATACACCTCGTGCTTTCTGCTCAGCCTGTCGGCTGTGTAACGTAAGCGGACATCTCCGCCGAGTATAATAAGTTTCATATTCGTTTACCACGCTTTCTCAGGAATTTATATCTGCGCCGTATGACGTATGTATGCTTTATGAATATCGTGTATAACCTTTAGAAAACACCGATAAATCACCTTAAAACGCATATTACGCTGTTATCCGTTACATTTTTGCTATCATATTGTATGATTTTGCACTGTTTTTTGTGAAGAAAAGCGAAAAGACAATAAAAGCCCTTGTTTTTTCCAAATGTATATGGTATTATATGCAATAGAGGGAAACAAACCCGCACACTTGTTGCCGACAGGCAGCAAATACAGAAAGGATCTAAGTGAAATGGCTACTAAGAAGACAAATACGACAGGAACTAAGACTCCCGTAGCTGAAGCTGTAAAGACTGAAGCTGTAAAGGCTGCCGCTGAGGTAAAGGCAGATGCCGTAAAGGCCGTAAAGGCTGTTGAGAAGGTTGCTGAAAAGGCAGTTGAAAAGGTCGCTGAAAAGGCTCCTGCAAAGAAGCCCGCCGCTAAGAAGGCCGCTCCCGCTGCTAAGAAGCCCGCTCCCGCTGCTAAGAAGGAAGCTCCCGCTAAGCCCGCTAAGAAGGAAGCTAAGAAGGCTGCTCCCGCAGAACCCGACAAGTTTGCTCTTGCAGATATGGTAAGAGAAAAGTTCGCAAAGAAGGACGTTTCAAAGGTAAACGAGAAGATCGCTATAGAGATCAAGGCTTACGGCGAGAAGGAATTCTACATTTATATTCTTATCGATGACGGTAAGGTAACAGTAGAGCCCTGGGGCTACATCGACAACGATGTACATATAGATATGCCTATCGCTGACGTTGTTGCTGTTGTAAACGGCAAGTACGATTTCGTTGCAAAGGCTATAAGCGGTGACTTCTACGCTATCGGTTGCTTTACAAAGCTGCTCAAGGCTTACGAAGCACTTATCAAGTAATTTTGCAAAACAGAATATAAGCGTTGACGCTTAAAATAATAATTGCAGGCGTAATTTCCATTGCGTCTGCAAATTATATTATATGTGGATATGAAGAAAAACGGTAGGGAATACATCAGAACAAGGACAGGTACCAATAATGGAAAAAGTTAAAAAGGCAGTAATACTCGCCGCAGGCTTCGGAACACGAGTTCTCCCCGCAAGTAAGGCTATTCCGAAGGAAATGCTGAATATTGTCGACAAGCCCGCTATACAGTATATCGTTGAGGAAGTCATAAACTCAGGCATAACCGAGATACTGATAGTTCTGTCGAGAGGCAAGCAGGAGGTCGAGGATCACTTCGACCGCAAGCCCGATCTTGAGGCTCAGCTCCTTGCAGGCGGAAAGACAGAATTCTACAAGGTAGTATGCGACATTGCCGAAATGGGCAAGAACATCACCTACGTCCGTCAGCAGATGCAGAACGGCACAGGCGGCGCTGTTATGTATGCAAAGCAGTTTGTCGGAAACGATCCCTTCGTAGTTATCTACGGCGACGATGTTATAATCGGTGACGATCCCTGCACGGCACAGTGCTGCAGAGCGTACGAGAAGTACGGTAAGGCTGTCGTAAGTATGAAGGAAGTTCCGTTTGAGCTTGTGCTGAAATATTGCACGCTTGACGTAAAGCCACTTGAAGACAACCTCTACAGCATTTCGGATATGATTGAAAAGCCCAAGCCCGAGGAAGTAATCTCAAACTTCGCCATACTCGGCAGATGCGTTCTTCCTGCTAAGATATTCGATATTCTCGCAACCCTCCCGACAGGCGCAGGCGGCGAATATCAGCTTACCGACGCTATGAAACAGCTTGCAAAGAGCGAGGGTATGGTGGGCGTTGACTTTACCGGCACACGTTATGATATGGGCAACAAGCTCGGCATAATGAAGGCGTGTGTTGAGGTTGCACTGAATCACCCCGAGATAGGCGAGGATTTCAGAGCATATCTTAAGACGCTGGATATATAAATATAACAGCAAAAGCGGAGCCACCCGGCTCCGCTTTTTTATCATTACGTTGTTTTCTTTTTAAACCCGTATCCGCTCATATAATCTATCATCCCATACTCGTCAATAAGATTGGCAACAGCAGGTATAAACTCATTTTCCCACTTGTATTTATCGGGATAGAGCGACCTTGCCACCGCCATATAGGATTTAAGCGTATTGTCAGGCTCAAAGCCAAGCCCATCCGAGCTTTTCGGCGCATTCGGGAACGGATTCTCATATAATCTCGTATAATGAGCGCACACGTTCCTGAGATCCGACAGACACAGCATCCTGTCCTCTACCGTTCTGTAGTTAAGATCGAAATGCTGTGAAACCATATCCTTCTTATCCGCCGATTTCATATCTATCAGAAAATATGTCAGCGTTCCGAAGCTGAACAGTTCTACAGCCGCCCACACCGGCATTATACCGCCGTACTTTTTCTTGTGGTGCTTTACGAATTCCTCGTTCTCGTTTGCCTCGATAAGCCGCTCTATCTTCGATAAAAACGCCTGATGGTTATGATGCGGATCAAATCCGGACGCATTGAGATAGCCCAGCGCCCCGTACTTCATAGCGTGATAATTTGAGATTATCGCCCTCATTGAGATCTCGATTTCCTCAAGATAGGTCATCAGCATACGGCGCAGTACCCTGTCAAAATCATAGACCTTCATTATCTGCTCAAAGGTCGTACCGTCCCTGTACTTGCCCTTACGCTCCAGAAACGGTGCAAAGTAATAGGCAAGCCGGTAATAGTTGATATTTGTAAGGCACTTTCTTGCATACTCCTCATCATCTATTATACAGCCTCTCTGCCTCAGTATCTCGATCTGCTGTTTTATGGTAGCAGGCGTTTTGTTGAACTGCATTATTTGTTTTCCTCCGGTTTTTCAAGATCAATGAAACGTCCGAGCGTAAACGAGTATATTATCATCTGCTTTACCGGCACGGAAAATTCCTTCTCCAGTGCCTCTTTATATATATCAAGCTGTAACTTATAATCGTCCTTGTATTTCTGCTCATCGTCCGTTTTGTCAGTCTTGTAATCGACCAGCACTATACCGTCATCTTCGATAAAGAACATATCGGCTATACCCTGTACATAAGGCTCTGCGCCCTCAAGCATTTCACGGCTGTCCGCTCCGAATATCGCAGGATCGTAGCACTGCGTGTCAAGCCTGTGGAAAATAGGATACTCCCTGTACAGCTTTCCGTTCTTATCCGCCTTCACAATACGCTTTGCAACGTCATTTTCGTAGAATCCCGCTATATCTCCTGCGTCTATGCTGTTTTGCTCTGCCTTGTCAAGAAAACCTGCGGTACTGTTTTTGATATAGTCACTGATTTCGTATTCGCTTAGTATTTTCTCAAAAGGTATATGCTCCATCAGCTTATGATATGCGTCACCACGGCGCTTTCCGCTGAGTTTGCCCGTATTGTTTTCGGTTAGGAATGAAGGCTTTCCTATAAACAGGCCGTAGTTTTCCTCGCCGTTTTTTTCTCTGAGATTAGCCGCAAGCTCGGTAGCTGTAAATTTTGCGGAAATTTTCGTCAGCGGCTCATAGGTGTATGCCGCATTGAGCTTTTCCTCAAGCTCGCTTCTGAACTGTTCGTCAACGGCAATGTCGGTGCTGTCGTTATTTTTATCATCTGTATATTCATCGGCATTTTCCGCCCCCGTATTAAGTGCAGGAATTGTGAGGCTGTGTTCATCGCCTTCGTATGCAAGCGGATAAAAGATATATCTTACATCGCCGTAGTCGATTATACCGCTTTGCATATCGTTTACCTTATCGCACTCGGCTGACAGTGCCTCGATAAGCCACGAAAGATAACTGCTTCCGTTACACTTTCCGACCTTTTTTCCTGCCCTGTTTACGTCAAGCAAAGACATATATTCATCACACGCCTTTGAAATATTGGCGGTGAATATCAGCTTGTTTTCGGCTCTGGTCGCCGCAACGTACAGCAGTCGCATTTCCTCGCTCTCAAGCTGTTTTTTTACCTCCTGCGCCGCCGCATGATATGCAGGCGACTGGATTTTGCTCATGGTGGAAATATCAACACTCTTTGACGCTACCGCATATTCCTCGCTTATCACAACATCGCCCGTATAATCGTCAGGTTTGAATAACGATGCACAGTTTGCGACAAATACAACGGGGAACTGAAGTCCCTTTGACATATGCGTTGACATTATCTTTACTCCGTGTCCGCCTGCCGTCTGTGCCGCAGTAAGACTGCTAATATTTTCGAGATTGAATATAAGGTCACCGAGCGTTCCGCCGTCCTTATAGTCCGAATACTCACGGGCGTATGAAACGAGCAGTTCAAGGTTTGCCTGACGTGTTGCCGGATCGTCACCGACACTGAGCAGTTCATCGGCTGAAATACGGTCATATATATTGCGGATAAGTTCCTGAGGTGAAGAAGCGGTTGCGGCATTTCTGAAGCTGTCAAGGTCGTTTACAAATCCGGCACATTTAGCATCGGGCTTTATATCCTTTGTAAGTTCGTGGAGTTTTTCGTATTCCGATGTATCGTAACCTCTCACCGCCTGCATAACACAGCTGTAAAGAGGTTTTCTCTTCATTCCGACAATTTCCTTTGTACCAAGACAATATTTTTCAAGTTCATCGGCACACTCCGCCCTGATTTTGCTTATGTCAAAACCGAATGTTCCTGTCCTGAGCCGTGCCATATCATCGGCTGTAAAGCAATAAAGCGGTGACATAAGCACCTTTGCAAGCTCGGTGTCGTTATACGGATCGTTTATGACCTTAAGAAGCGACAGCATAAGTCTTATTTCAGGTCGGTCAAGCAGAACCGCCCTCTGATTATACGTTACGTTCAGTCCGTTGGCGGTGAGAACATTGACATAGTCGGCAATGCGGTTTTTAGGTGAACGCATGATGATTGCAAAATCGTCCTCGGTACAGGGTCGCTTGTCACTGCCGACATTATAACCCTGTGCTATCATCTGATTTATTCTTGCCGCAATATATGCCGCCTCGGTAACGACTGCGTTCTTTCTGTCTTTCTCCGAAACAATGCAGACCTCCGTCTTGTCCTCATCGGAAATCGGGCTGTCGCTGTCCTTTTCAAGTCCGCAGATAAGTCTGCCGTTTTCCGCATAATCAACACCGCCGTTCTCCTCTGTCATCATTCTGTCAAACAGCGTGTTTATTCCGTCGATAACGCACCTGTTACTGCGGAAATTTTCGTTCAGCGGCAGCTTGTCGAAATCGTCCGATTTGCAGATAGCCGAGAATACAGAAGGCTGTGCCCCTCTGAAGCCATATATCGACTGCTTTATATCTCCGACAAAATACAGTCCCTGCTTGTTTTCGGTCAGCATTTTGAATATTTCGTACTGCAATTTGTTGCTGTCCTGAAACTCGTCAACAATGATAAGGCTGAAGTCCGCTCTTTCACGGACCTTTTCGCCGTTTTCGCAGAGCATACGATATACTCCTCTTTCCGCATCGGAAAAGTCGGCGCAGTTACGCCTCTGCTTTTCGGCGCTGTATGCCTTGTCAAAGCACAGCACAAGATTTTTAAGCGCAGTTACGGCAGGCAGGCTTTTCGCCATGTCGCTTCCAAATGAGGTTATCTTGTCGCAGGTCTTTACAAAATATTTCTCAAATATACTCTTTACGGCTTCCCTGTGGGCTTTTACCTGCTTTTCCGCACTTCTGTCCTGCGGCGCACGTTCCTTCGGGAACGAGGCGATATAGCCCTTTATGGTATTGTCTATGCAGAAACCGTTATTGACAAGAGCGGTCACCGCCTTGCCGTAGCTGTCCTTTATACCCTGTGCATAATCGCCGTGCTTCGTTATCGCACTGTTGTTATCCTTTGTTCCGCCGTCATATTCCGCTATTGCGCTGTCAAGGCTGTCCGCTTCGCTCTCAAAACGCTCCGCATACATTCCTGCAAGGCCGATCAGCTTTTTCTTTATGTCCTGCATTATCTGAGGGTCGTCCGAGCGGTCGAGCCACTTTTCCGGCTCGGTATGGTTGATTGCCTTTTCGTGAACAGTAAGTATAATATCACGCAGACGGCGGTCATCCTTTGCTACATAGTTTTCGACGATCACGTCCCTGTCGGCTTTGTCGCCGTTTGCGTAAAAGTCCTCAAGCACATCCGACAGTATATCTTCTTTCAGCGCCTTGCTTCTGGTTTCGTCTATCAGCGAAAAGCCTGCCGAAATGTCTGTAACAAGGTCTATATTTTCCCTGAGCAGTGAAAAGCAGAACGAGCTTATGGTAGAGATACGGGCTTTTCTGAGTTTCATTCTCTGGTTACGCAGAAATCTCACATCGGCGGAGCTTACGGCCTCGCTTATTCTCTGCCTCATAAGTGCGTCAAGTCTTGCCTTGAGTTCGTTTGCGGCTTTTTCGGTGAATGTTACCACGACAATTTTCGAGGGATCTATATTTTCGTTTTTGTCGCATATCAGCCTTACGACACGCTGAGTCAGAACGGCAGTCTTGCCGCTTCCTGCGCCTGCCGATACTATTGCCGGGTTTCTGCCCTGATTTATCGCCTTTATCTGAGCGTCGGTATATTTCATCACTTGTCACCCTTGCCTTTCTTCGCCTTTGCAACAACTATATCTTCACCGAATCCAACAGCCTCTGCGGACCCAACATCAACGCACGAACTCTGTTTCATTCCGCATATATCCTTGAAATCGCAGTATTCGCAGGATAATGCCTTTCCGTCATCGACAAGCGGCCTTGCGTCGACAATACCGCTTTTTACCTGTTCGGTGTTTTCTTTTACAACCTTTTCTATCCTGCTTTCGAGTTTTGCCAGCTTATCGCCCGCTATAGTCACAGCCGAATAGAAATTGGTGCTGACCTCCTTGTCCCTTTCAAACTTCACACCGCTGTATAAAAGGCGTTCCGCCTCCTGCTGAGTACCCTCAACGGCAAAGCCCTTCTCCTTATGCTCGTCAAGCCAGATACCACGCTTAAGTTCATCGGACGGCGCTTTTATATCCTTGAGAGAAGTTTTTCCGGACGGATGGTACAGTGCGGCTGACGGCGTAAAGCCGTTTGCCCCGTTGTTTTTTGCGAGTGTGAAAAGATACAGTAAAAGCTGCAGGTCAAGCCCGTAGTAGATACGGCTCAGCTTTGCGTCCTTGTTTCCGGTCTTGTAGTCTATTACTCTTATCTGACCGCCGCTTTTGTCATCGTTATACGCTATATCTACACGGTCTACCGTTCCGCCGACCGTTATCGTCTGACGGCTTTTGTCTGCAAGCTCTATGTCAAAGCTGTACGGCGAAATGTCAAAGCCGTTCTCGCTCTTTCCGCTTTCCAGCTTAAGTTCGAAATATGACGGCACAAACCTGCTCTTTTCAAGCTCCTGCGCCATATATTTTATAAGATAGAACGCAGTTACCGAAAGTGCGTTATAAAGCGTGTTGAACCTTGCGCTCATATTCTCCTCGGTAAGCAGATACTTTTTTCTGTAATCCGCAAGTGCCTGTTCGATAAGGTCCTTTATTCTGCCGTCGGAAACGTGAGGATTTCCGTTTTCTCTTGCACCGTCATACAATTTTTCAAAGCAGTATTTCATTATGTAGTGCATTATATTTCCGTAGTTGCTCGCATTCATCGCAATGCCTGCGGACGATGAAAGGTTCATACCGTAGCGCAGGAAATACGCAAACTTACAGCCGTTCAGCTTTTCTATTGCCGTAGGCGAAAGCGCTGTCTGCGGGAAAACTATCGGCGCAATGTCGCTTATCCTGTGTATGTCGGAGTTTCCGCTGTTGTTGCTCATTACCGCCTTTATCCTGTCGATTGAACTTGGTTCCTTTTCGTTTTCCGAAAGCACGGCTTCAACGGCTTTCTTCTGCCCGTCCGTAAGCTGTGCCGAATTTATTACATACTGCTTTTCAGCCGACTTCACGCTTTCGGTCATATAAAGTGCGTCAAGATTATCCGCATTTATAAGCTTTGCACCGAAGTGCTTTGCTATATCGGCAATATATTCCGATGCGTTTTCCTTTTCACCGGTAAACGTGATAAACAGCTTCTCGCCTGCAAGCGTCATAGCCTTATATGCGTCAAGCACCGCCGATGAATATCTCGCCTCGTCATTTTCAAGTTCAATATCGTTTTCGGCAAGACGCTGTACATCATCGGATGTGAACACGCTGTTGCCCTCGGGATAAATGTCGGGGAATGCGCCGTCTGCGGCTCCCATCACAAATACCGCCTTAACCTCCCTGCTCCTTGTTCTTGCAGGATCTCCGAACAGCACGCTGTCAAGAACATTCGGAGTGCGTGATATGCTGATACGGGAGGCACAGCTATGGATAAGTGCGGAGAACTCCGCAAGCGTAAGAGGAGTATCGTCAAGCGTTTCATACAGCGATGTCAGCATTTCCGACACGGTACGCCACAGCTGGTTATATTCCTCGGTAAGCTCTTTTACATAACGGAGCTGTCTTGTAGAGTTGTCCTGACACTTACCCTGTATAGCGGCGCTTATATCCACCTTGTCGAAAAGGAAAGCGGTAAACTTCTTTACAAGCTCCCTGCCGCCGATGCCACGCACCGACTTTGCAAATTCCACAAGAGGTGTAACCGTTGCGATTCTTATCTCCTCTACCCTCTGCTCCGATGCGTTTGTTATATGCGGCATAGGCTTATCCCACTTCTTGCGTTTAAGATCCCAGCACTCCGCATATTCCTCCATAAGATGCTGTTCTACAAGGTGTCTTTCCTTTAGCGTCATAGGGACTGTCTTGCCGTTATTCTTTTCGGACGGCAGACGCACAAAACCGCTTCTTATATACCGCAGTATATTTGTACCTGTAGGATTATCCGCCGCTTTGAGAAGTGCCTCAAAGAATCTCAGCATCGGCTTCTCCGAGATCGGCACGGGAAGGTCGGCGAATACGGGCACATCATATCTTGCCGCCGCCGAATTTACCGCGTCCTTGTATTTTGCGGGAGATGCGCATATCACCGCAATATCCGAGTATCTGTAGCCCTCACTGCGTACCAGCTTTCTGATATTTGCACACACAAAATCAGCCTCGCCGCTGACAGAAGACGAATAAGCCATTGTTATGCCGTCACTGTCCGCCGTGCTATCCTTTACCCCCGTCTGCAAAAAGTCACGCAGTGCCTTGAGATTGCCGTTAGTGTAACGGGGAGCCTTGCCGCAAAGACGGGTATATTTTATATCCTCCCTGTTGCCTCTTTCGAACAGCCGCTCTGTCCTGTCGCACGTTGCAAAGACCTCCGCCTTGTTTTCGTCCGTACAGAGCGCAACCACAAAGTTCACGCCCTTATCCGCAAGCGCCCTTAAAAAATTCTGCTGTGCTCCGCTGAAGCTGTCAAAGCCGTCAATATATATCGTTGTGTTTTCGTCAAAGCTGTCGCCGTTTCTTATCACCTGTGCGGCAAGCGTAAGATTATCCTGCCTGTCGGCATATTTCTCGGTCAGCTTTTTATCATAAACGCTGTATACTGCCGCAATATCGCCCATCTTCTCGGCAAGATGGACAGGCAGCCGTTCAGCCGTGTTTTTTTCGGGAGAATACAGTGTTTTCGTCAGTTCATCTGCGGATATGCCTGCCGCCTTGAGTTCGTTTACTGCCGAAAGGCACATCTCTACAAAGCCGTTTTTCCTTGCGGCATTGCCGTAAAACTTAAGATCGCCGCACAGCCCTCTGACAGCACCGCTCATTATGGCTGTCTTTGCTGTGGTATCCGCATAGGTTTTCTGAGGGCAATGCTTTTTCAATATGCTTTCGGACAGCGACATAAAGCCCATTACCTTTATGTCCGAAGTCTTTTCATCGGTTTCCTTGGCAACACGTCTTTCGCTTTCAAAAACAAACTGATCCGGAACAAGAAGTATCCTGCTTTTGCTGTCGTTCTTAAGAAGCTCATAGAGTGCGGCTGTCTTGCCGCTTCCGGCAGGACCTGTGATGATATGTGTCATACTTTTTATTTCCCTCCGTAAAATATATTCCTTAAAACGAGATACGCTTTTTGCTATCGTTAATATAATAACATATTTGCTGTACCATTTCCAGTACAGGAGCGATTTTATTCGGCAGTTACGGCACATTTTCAACAAATTCTTTACATCACGGCAAAAATGTAGTATAATATAAAGGTAAATACAAATCGACAGCCCCGTCCGACACGGAATTTATAACGGAGGCAGTATCATCACACGGGACAGCATCTGCCGTCCCTGCATTTTTGAAAGGAAACATCTTATGTCTGAATTAATGTTAGGTAATCAGGCGGTCGCAAGAGGTCTTTACGAGGCAGGAGTCAGCGTTATATCAAGCTACCCCGGCACACCCAGCACCGAGATAACCGAATTTTCGTCAAAATATCCCGAAGACGAAATGTACTGTGAATGGGCGCCCAACGAGAAGGTAGCCTGCGAGGTCGCAATAGGCGCAAGCATTGCAGGTGCAAGGAGCTTCTGCGCTATGAAGCACGTTGGTCTTAACGTAGCGGCTGACCCTCTTTTCACAGCAAGCTACACAGGCGTAAACGGCGGTATGGTGCTTGCCGTAGCCGATGACCCCGGTATGCACAGCTCACAGAACGAGCAGGACTCACGCCACTATGCCATCGGCGCCAAGGTTCCTATGCTTGAGCCGTCCGACTCGCAGGAGTGCAAGGACTACGCAAAGCTCGCTTATGAGATTTCGGAAAAGTTCGATACTCCCGTGATTTTAAGACTTACAACAAGAGTAAGCCACTCTCAGTCGGCTGTAACAACAGCGGACAGAATCCCCCACGCTATCCCCGAATACAAGAAGAATATCGCAAAGAACGTAATGGTTCCCGCAAACGCTATAAAGAAGCACGTTGTAGTTGAACAGCGTACGCTCGACCTTATCGAATATGCCGAAACATCAGGCATAAACACAGTCGAGATGAACAGTGACGAGATAGGCGTTATCACATCGGGTATCTGCTACCAGTACGCAAAGGAAGCGCTGGGCGACAAGGCAAGCTACTTAAAGCTCGGTATGGTAAACCCTCTGCCCGTAAAGCTGATAAAGGACTTTGCCGCTAAGGTAAAGACGCTCTATGTTATCGAAGAGCTTGACGATGTTATCGAAACACACTGCCGCAAGAACGGCATTGACGTAAAGGGCAAGGAGCTGTTCACCCTTCAGGGCGAATACTTCCAGAGCAAGGTAAGACAGGTCGTTCTCGGTGAAAATGACGAATGGCAGACTCTCGATGCCGAGATACCCGTTCGTCCTCCCGTACTCTGCGCAGGATGTCCCCACAGAGGCGTATTCTACATACTCAAAAAGCTCGGCGTTATGGTAAGCGGCGATATAGGCTGTTACACGCTCGGTGCCGCCGCTCCTCTCAGTGCGATCGACACGACAGTATGTATGGGTGCAAGCATAAGCGGTCTGCACGGCTTCAACAAGGGCAGAAAAGGCGAATACGAGGGCAAGGCGGTAGCCGTTATCGGTGACAGCACATTTATGCACAGCGGTATCACGAGCCTTGTTGACATTGCATACAACCGCAGTAATTCTACCGTTATCGTCCTTGATAACAGCATCACAGGTATGACGGGTCACCAGAACAACCCTGCAAACGGCAAGAACATATACGGCGACCCTGCGTCTGCCGTT
>OHJC01000950.1_pt1 | contig 13930 bp, 10 predicted proteins | sample 1568461 | NCBI WGS metagenome assembly OHJC01 (sample SAMEA3879535, study PRJEB24766) | human gut metagenome | biome: human-associated habitat; feature: feces | place: USA | collected 1985/1987 | reverse complement strand
TTAGTAATAAAAAAGCAAAAAATATAACAAACCGAGCAACAATGAAATTGATATCCATTGGTGAAAACGTTATACTTTAGTCATGAGATAAGTAAGAATAAAAGTTATTTGGAGGGGAACATATTGATGACGGGAAGATTGACGCTGCCGACAGATGCAGATGTTATTGACGAGACATTACGATTAAAGAATCTCTTGGGAGCAGATGCGTTGAGAGATTGTGACGGAACAGAGATGCCAGAAGAACTTCTGTCAGAGCCGGTTAAGAAATACGCTACTTATTATACAACAAGAAAAGATAATGAGTGGGCAAGTGCCAATCCGGAAGAAATTCAGCAGGAATATTTAATCAGTAACCGTGTGACAGCAAGAGGCGAAACACTTCGTATTCGCTTAATGGAAGGATTTCACACAGAGCAGCTGAAAGTAAATACGTTAGATGATCCAAAACGTTGGTGGGAAGTAATCGATCGAACAACTGGAGAGATTGTTCCTACAGATAAATGGGAATTTGATGAAGCAACAGGAGAAGTTGAGATCCAGACAAAGGCATATCATGAATATACAGTAAGCTTTCTGGCATTCCTTATCTGGGATCCGGTACATATGTATAACTTCATTACAAATGATTGGCAGGATACACCACATCAGTTAACATATGATGTAAGACAGCCGAAGACACAGAAGTATGTAAAGGAAAAGCTGAAAAGATGGTGTGAAGAGAATCCGAATATAGATGTTGTTCGATTTACAACATTTTTCCATCAGTTCACATTAACTTTTGATGATCAGAAGAGAGAAAAGTACGTTGAGTGGTTTGGATACAGTGCAAGTGTAAGTCCATATATCTTAGAAAAATTTGAAAAATGGGCAGGATATAAATTCCGTCCGGAATTTATCGTGGATCAGGGATATCACAACAGTATGTTCCGCGTACCGAGCAAAGAATTCCGTGACTTTATTGAATTCCAGCAGATTGAAGTTTGTGCACTTGCGAAAGAGCTGGTTGATATTGTTCATTCTTATGGAAAAGAAGCTATGATGTTCCTTGGAGATCACTGGATCGGAACAGAGCCTTATGGTAAATACTTTGCAGGCATCGGACTTGATGCAGTTGTAGGTTCTGTTGGAAGTGGTGTGACACTTCGTATGATTTCTGATATCAAAGGCGTTGATTATACAGAGGGACGTCTCTTACCATACTTCTTCCCGGATGTATTCTGCGAAGGCGGAGATCCGATCGGAGAAGCAAGAGACAACTGGAGAAAAGCAAGACGTGCTCTTCTTCGTTCACCATTAGACAGAATCGGATACGGCGGATACTTAAAACTTGCCAGTAACTGGCCGGGATTCATTGATGAGATCCAGAAAGTTGTTACAGAGTTCCGTCAGATTCATGAGAATATGCAGGGAACACCTTCCTATGTAGCACCATTTAAGGTTGCAATCCTCAACTGTTGGGGAGGACTGAGAAAGTGGATGTCCAATCAGGTACATCACGCAATCTGGCACAGAGAGACTTATTCAGCAGAAGGTGTGCTTGAGTGCTTAAGTGGTATGCCATTCGAAGTTGAATTCATCTCCTTTGATGACGTGAAGAAAGGTATTCCGGAAGACATTGGAGTAATCATCAATGTAGGTGATGCATATACAGCATTTAGTGGAGCTGAAAACTGGATCGATGAAGAAGTTGTAACAAATATTCGTCGCTTTGTTGACGAGGGAGGCGGATTCATCGGAGTTGGTGAACCGACAGCATATCAGCATCAGGGAAGATTCTTCCAGCTGTCAGATGTACTTGGCGTAGATCGTGAGATGTGTTTCTCACTTAATACAGATAAGTATAATGAATTAGATGCAAACCACTTTATTTTAGAGGATATTGAAGGTAAAATAGATTTTGGTGAGGGAACAAGCCGTGTCTATGCACAGGGCAAGAATTACCAGATCCTTGCAATGGATGGAGAGTACAGCCAGATGGTTGTTAATGAATATGGAAAAGGACATAGCGTATACTTTGCAGGTCTTCCATATTCTCCACAGAACTGTAGAATTCTTCTTCGTGCTATTTACTATGCAGCAGGCATGGAAAAAGAGATGAAGCATTACTATGTAACAAATGTTGATACAGAAGTAACTGTATTCCCGAAGAGTAAGAAGATCGCAGTTATTAATAACTCATCAGAAGCGCGACACACAGATGTATATATCAATGGCAACTGTGTATATGAACTGGATTTAGAGCCAGGCGAGATGCGTTGGGTAGATGATGTTGAATAAAGATAACTTATGAAACGCAAGGAATGCATTTCATATTTTATAAAGCAGTACTTTTAAATGTATAAGGAGGACAAAAACTATGAAAAAGAAAGTATTGAGCGCACTTTTAGTAGCAGCAATGTCAGTATCTGTACTTGCAGGATGCGGAAGCAAAGCTGACAACAACACTGATGCAAAGAATGATGCATCACAGGAAAACACACTGAGCGTATGGTGCTGGGATCCTAACTTCAACGTTTATGCAATGAAACAGGCAGAGGCAATCTACCAGAAAGATCACCCGGATTTCAAACTGGATATTCAGGAAAAAGTATATTCAGATATTGAGACAGCTCTGATCACAGCAGCTGAAGCTGATGATTACAGCACATTGCCGGACATCTTCCTGATGCAGGATTACTCTTTCCACAAAAACGTTGCAAACTATTCAGGAATCTTTACAGAACTGACAGATTCAGGAATTGATTTTTCAAATTTCTCAGCAGGAAAGTTAGCTGACTCTACAGTAGATGGAAAGAACTATGGTGTACCATTTGATAACGGTGCTACAATCATGGCAATCCGTAAAGACATGGTTGAGGCAGCTGGTCTTACAGTAGATGACTTCAAAGACACAACATGGTCAGACTTCATCGAAAAAGCTAAAAAAGTAGTTGAGACAAACAATGTTCCAATGCTTACAAGCTCAGGCGGATCTGAGATCATCATCGAGATGCTTCAGTCTGCAGGTGCTTCTCCGATGGTAGACGGAAAAGTTGACTTAGTTAATAACAAAGCTCTTAAGAAAGCAATCGAGACATACAAACAGCTCATCGACGAAGGAATCATGGTTGATTACACTGACTGGGATCAGTACATCGCTTCTATGAACAAGGGAACAGCAGCTGGTGTTATCCAGGGATGCTGGATCATGTCTTCAATTCAGGCAGCTGACGATCAGGCTGGAAAATGGTCTATCGTAAACATGCCTAAACTTGATGATGTTGAGGGTGCTACAAACTACGCAAACTGTGGTGGAGCAAGCTGGGCAGTATCTTCTAACTGCAAGAACACAGACCTTGCATATGACTTCCTTAAGACAACATTCGGTGGAAGCGTAGAGTTATATGATGATCTTCTTCCAAACGCTGGAGCAATCGCAAGTTACTTACCGGCTGCTGAGTCTGAAGTTTACAATGAGACATCTGATTTCTACGCTGGACAGGCTGTATACAAAGACATCGTAGACTTCGCTGGAAAGGTTCCTGGAATCGATTATGGCGCATACTACTCAGATGTTAGAAGTGCATTAACAGATGCAATCACAAATGTTGTTCAGAATGGCGCTGACATTGACAGCGAGATCAAGAACGCTCAGGATACAGTAGAATTTAATGTTGGTGAGTAATCATCAAAGATTAGAAACAGAACGTACCGGGAGTGCAGTATTGCGTTCCCGGTTCTGTTTTAGGAGAAAAAAATGGGAAAAAAGAAAACAAAATTGACATTAGAAAAAAAGTATAATCTTACCGGATGGGCGTTTTTGCTTCCAGCAGCTATTTTAATTTTTGTATTTTGTTTTTATCCAATGGCACAGGCAATCCTGCTTTCTTTTAGAAAAACAGGGGGAGTGTTTACCGGGTTATCGAATTATACCAGAGTTTTCCAGGATAAAACATTTCAACAGTGCTTGTTTAATACGTTCTTTTACTTTTTGATCCAGGTGCCGATCATGCTTGTTCTTGCCTTGATCCTGGCACAGCTTTTGAATAGTCCAAAGATCAGATGTAAAGGTCTTTTCCGTACATTGATCTTCCTTCCGTGTGCAACATCACTTGTATCTTACTCTATGATCTTCAAGTCCTTGTTTGCTCCGGACGGAGTTGTGAACAGAGTTCTTACAGGAATTGGATTATCCTCTGTCGACTGGTTCCAGAGTACATGGCCGGCTCGTTGGGTAATTGTTATAGCTTTGATCTGGAGATGGACAGGTTACAATATGGTATTCTACCTTGCAGGATTACAGAATATTGATTATTCCGTATATGAAGCAAGTTATATCGATGGAGCAACACCATTTAAGCAGTTTATAAAGATTACAATTCCGCTTCTGAAGCCAACAATCCTTATGACAGCAATTATGTCAACTTCAGGAACACTTCAGTTGTTTGATGAGTCTATGAACCTGACAGCAGGTGGACCTGGTAAGTCAACTATGACATTGGCACACTACATCTACAATATTTCCTTTGTAGAGACACCGAAATTTAATTATGCAGCAGCATTGTCTGTATGTATTCTTATAATGGTAGCAATTCTGTCTGCAATTCAGATGAAAGTAGGTGACAAACGTGACTAAATTGAAATCAATAGTTTCTTATGCAGTGTTGATTATTGCAAGCTTTCTGTCTGCATTTCCACTGTATTACATGCTTTGCGGAGCAACAAACTCAAGTATCGATGTCGTAAGAGGTAAACTCTATCCGGGTACTCACTTGATAGAGAACTTTAAGACACTGGTAGGTATGCAGAATCTTGGGCTTGCAATGTATAACTCATTCCGAAATGCGATCATCATTACAGTTGTAGCACTACTTGTGTGTTCAATCGCCGGATATGGATTCGAGATTTATCATGACAAAGGAAAAGATACTTTAATGAGTATTCTTCTTCTTGCAATGATGCTTCCTTTCGTAGCCATTATGATTCCGCTGTTTAAGATGTTTACTTCATGGGGACTGGTTAATACATGGATCGCACTTGCGCTTCCGACAATTTCCACTCCGTTTATGATCATGCTGTTCAGACAGGCAGCCCGTTCTTTCCCGCATGATATTATCGAAGCAGCAAGACTTGAGGGATTAAACGAATTTCAGATCTTCTTTAAGATGTTTATCCCGGTTATGAAATCTACTTATGGAGCAGCTATGACTGTAACATTCATGAGTGCATGGAATAACTACTTATGGCCAACGATCATTTTACAGGACAGCAAAGCGATCACTATGCCGATGCTTGTAGCGAACCTGAAGAGTGGTTACAGTGTTGACTATGGTATGCTGATGCTTGGTGTATTGATTTGTACACTTCCGACTGCAATCATCTTCCTGTGCTTACAGAAGAGCTTTGCAAACGGAATTACAGGAGCGGTAAAATAATGCAGCAAAAGTATTGTATAAAACAGGAATGTTTAAGGAAGGCGCAAGGTGCCTTCCTTTTAGCACATAAAATGGGATTGCTTGAGGATCCTTCTATGGAGGGACTTGAAGCAAGAAGACAGAATCATAATGAAAAGCTGAAGATGATGGAGCAGGAGGAGAAGCTGTTCTATGGACCACGTTATTTTTCAGCACCGGCGTATTTGCAGTATGAGCTGACAAGACTGAAACTGGATTTTGTCCAGCCAAGTGAGGCGGTTCGAAGCACAGGTCTGTGTCCGGATGTCACAGAGCAGGAGAAGAAAGAATTTTACGAAAAAAATATGGATTTATTCGGTCGATATTTCGGAGATCTCTTTACTTATGAAGAGGTAGAACAGATTATTGAAAAAAGATTACGGGAGGATGCATATGACAAGCTTATCGAAGACGTATTACGTGAGTTCGAAGACAGGAAATGATTCGAACGATGGACTGACAGGCGAAAGTGCATTCGCAAGTCTTTTTGCAATCAATCAGAGAAGTCTGCAGCCGGGAGATCATGTATTACTTGAGCGTGGGAGCGTCTTTTACGGACAGTATCTTCAAGTGACAGACAGTGGGAGAGAAGATGAACCAATCGTGATCGGAGCTTATGGAGAAGGCGATGCGCCGCGTATTGAGGCTTGTGGGCAGGGAATCTGGTATCAGAATTATGGAGCCCCATTAGATTCACCAACTCATGTATATCGCGGGTATGTATCTTCCGCAGTTCTGCTGTATGATGCAGAATATATCATCGTAGAAGATCTGGAGATCACAAACGAAGCAGACAAAATTATCGGCGAGTACTATTCCCTTGGAGACAAGATGAACCGTACAGGTGTTGCTGTTGTAGCAAAAGACAAAGGTGTACGACACGGTATCACATTGCGTAATCTGCTGATCCATGATGTGAATGGTAATGTATATGATAAGCACATGAATAACGGTGGTATCTATATGACAGCACTTCGTCCGGAGAACGAAGAACTGACCGGAGTAGCACGTTATAAAGATGTCACAGTTGGGGGATGCTTTGTGTATCAGGTGAGCCGCTGGGGAATCGCTGTTGGTTATACTTATGCACATGACAAGTTCCAGGGAGCAGAGCTTGATGAAGAAATCTTCCTGAAATATGGTCACGAAAATATGCTGATCCGCGATAATTATGTAAAGGCAGCAGGTGGTGACGGCATTACATCGATGTATGCACTTCGTCCACTCATAGAGCACAATATGACAGATTCCATCGCCTGTGAGATCAATGATCGGATCTATAGCGAGCCGGGTAATCGCCTGGGAAAGGTGGCAGCAGCTATCTGGCCTTGGAAGTGTAAGGATGCGTTGTTCCGATATAATGAAGGCACTGATACAAGACTGAATCAGGACGGTATGGCATATGATGCAGATTCCGGTGACGGAACCGTTTATGAGTATAATTACAGCAGACAGAACGAAGGCGGATGTGTGATGTTCTGTTTGCAGGAAGCAATTCATAATACGTTCCGTAACAATGTCAGTTTCGATGACCTTGGAGGAACGATCAGTCCGGCAGAGAACCCGGATGCACTGATCAAAGATAATACTTTCTATGTAAGAAAAGGCGTTCCGTTCGTTCGTAAAAATATGGATGGCGGTAATTATACATTAGAGAATAATCAGATTGTTGATTTGGAAAACTAAAAATTTGATGCTAAAAAAGAAATTTCTGTTTAGTTCCGAATTAGACAAAAATGGCATGAAAATCAACTAAAAAAAACGAGCCGAAAAAAAACCAGATTGCTATAATAAAGTTAATGTGGATAAAAAGAATCTATGTGAAGATAAAACAAAAATTCAAATAGGAAGGGCGCAGGATTTATGAAGAATCGAAAGAAGCAATTCCTAAAGCTTGGAATCATTCTATTGGCGATTGCTGTTACAGGAACTGTTGCCGGAATCATTCAATATAAAAAGGCAAATCAATTCGATCTTACTGTTGCGGAACACGTAATTAGTAAAGAAGAGTATCTGAACTGTATGAAGGCAGTTGAATATGATACAAAGATACAGATTCAGCAGGAGTATGGCGCTATATATGAAGATGACTTCTGGAAAAAACAGTATGATGGAAAACACGGGTATGAAATTCTGGCGGATAATACAGTAGAAGAGTTGAAACACATTCATGCTGTTTACGATCTTGCAAAAGAACAGGGAGATATCACAGACAGTAGTTATGAAGCACTGGAAAAACGCTGGAAAGATGAAAATGCAGAGCGAAGTGAGAAAGTAGAAAAAGGCGAAGTAATCTACGGGCTTAAAGAATATACGTTTCAGCTTTATCTGGATTATGAAATCAGCACGTTAAAAGAAAAGTACTGTAACGATACCAATCGTGAAGGTATGAAACTGACAGAGGATGAAATACAGGAACACTATCAAAGCCGAGAGTGGATCTTTGGAGACAGCGATGAAAATGCAGACCTTGAGATGGCAAGGATCGCGGTCGAAAGAGAACTGCGTGAGCAGAAGTATGATGATATGATCACGCAGCGTGAAACAGGTTCTCAGGTGGCAGGTAACATGGAGAATGTAAACCGAATAACCTTGAAGAATATACAATAATGGAGGGAGAAAAGCTATGAAGAAAAAATGGATGAGTCGTACGCTGGCTCTTGCGCTTGCTGGAACAACAGTTGCATCAATGGTGCCGACAGTTCCGGTTAATGCAAAGGAGTCTGCTGCGACAGGAACAACCTATTACGTTGATTCAAAAGATGGAAAAGACAGTAATGCTGGAACAGCTGAAAACAAGGCGTTCCAGACACTTAAAAAAGTGAATGAGCTTAACCTTGAGCCGGGAGACACCGTTCTTCTGAAAAAGGGATCTGTATTTGAGGATCAGGCTCTTAAGTTCACAAAAGAGGACAGCGGTACTGCAGAAGCACCGGTGAAGATATCTACTTATGGAGAAGGAGAGAAACCAAAGATCAATACAAATGGTCATGGACAGTGGGAGCTGAATTATGGTAATCCGCTGGATAACCAGAACCATAAATGGAAAGGTACTGTATCCTCCAGTATTTTAATTGAAGATACTGAATACCTTGAAATCGAAGGTCTGGAACTGACCAACGACAGAAAGAGTGCAACAGATACTGAACAAGGTAAAGCGTATAATGATGCATACGCAATGGACAGAACCGGTGTTGCCGGAGTTGCAAAGGATAATGGAACAGTAGATCATATCGTATTGAATGATCTTTATATCCATGATGTAACAGGAAACGTTTATAACAAGCATATGACAAACGGTGGTATCTACTTCATCGTTGCAAAACCAACGAATGAAGGCGAAACAGGAATTGCAAGATATAATGACGTCCAGATTAGAAACTGTTCTTTGAATAAGGTAAACCGTTGGGGAATTGCAGTAGGATATACCTATCAGTGGGGACAGTTCGAAACAGGTGAACTTCCGGATGCAACGATGGCAAAATATGGTTCCTCCAATGTAGTCATCGAGAACAACTATCTGAACCACGTAGGTGGAGATGCAATCACAACCATGTATCTTGACAGACCATTGATTCAGTACAATGTGTCAGAGAACGCAGCTGAACAGATTAATACAACAGATTATGCACAGCAACAGCCAAGACTGGATGCAAATGGAAAAGAGATTGGTAAACAGGACGTTGGAGCAGGACGAGTGGCAGCCGGTATCTGGCCATGGAAATGTAAAAATGCGATTTTCCAGTATAATGAATGTTTTAAAACATTGAATGCCGCAAGTGGTAATGGCGATGGACAGCCTTGGGATGCTGACTATGGTGACGGAACAAACTATCAGTACAACTACAGCCACGGAAATACCGCAAGTACCATCATGTTCTGTGGAGGAAATTCTGTTAACAATACATTCCGTTACAATATCAGTCAGAACGAAGATATGGGACCATTGGACCCGGCAGGTAACTCCGGAAATTGTCAGGTTTACAACAATACGTTCTATATCAAAGAAGGTCTCAATACCATCTGGCACAGAAGCCATGGCAATGGCGGTCCTGTAGATATGGAAAATAATATTTTCTACTTCGCAGGTAATACACCAGTTAATGTAAAGGAATGGAATCCTAGCGGAAATAAAACTTATAGCAATAACTTATATTATAATGTAAAGAATTATCCGAACGATGCAGCTCCTGTAAAAGTAAACGCAGGAACAAAAGTACTTGAGAATGCAGGTTCCGGTCCAGATTCTGTAGCAACAGACAAAGCAGCTAGAAAACACGAAGATCCAACTAAAGAAACAGTATTCGACGGATACAAACTTGCAGAAAAATCTCCGGCAATCAATAAGGGTAAAGTAGTGGTTGACAGAAATGGTTATACGATCGATCACGACTTCTTCGGACATGCGATCACAGCAGTACCGGAAATCGGAGCAGCAGAGAGTGATGTAGTAGCAGACACTCTTATCCTGAGATCTAACGTATATAAAGTTGATGGAACAAACGTAAGTGAGCTTCCGAAGAATACGACAGTAGATGCATTTCTTAAAAATATCATCGTAGATACAGGCGTCAAAGTTACTGTTAAAGACGGTGAGAAAGTACTTGAAGGAACAGATGTTGTAAAGGGAGGAGCAACAATTGTTCTTTCATATGAAGGAAAAACAGATGTAACGTATACAGTCGTTGCAAGTTCTGATAAAGAACTGAAAGCTTCTTACTATGAAGTGAGAGGAACAGAGGTACAAGTTCCTTATACAGAGAAAAATCCAACAACAGTGAAGGAATTGAAGGCGAATCTTACGGTAGCTGATACAGCAACTGTTTCTGTAGTAAATGCTGAAAAAGAACTGGCAGATAAGGATGCAGTAGCAGACGGAATGACACTTCGTATCACAGCGGAAGATGGAACTACGAATGACTATGCGATCAAGCAGAAAAATGAATACAACTGGACGAAGGATTTTATAAACGGACAGCAGGGAAATGTCTGGTTCGGACAGATGAAGGACGGATCCGGTGACTGGGCGAATATGACATCTGTTGATAAAGATGGCTGGCCAAACTGGGCTACTCATACATATTATGGACCTGGTATTGATGATGATCAGCATGTAACTACAGCAAGCAGTCCAGACAAACACGGTTTACTTTCTGCACCGCCAAGCACAAATATCTCAACAGCAATGGCATACAGAGTACCTAAGAGCGGAACAGTATCATTCAAAGTTAGAGATGGAGAGCCATATCTTCGTCAGTCTCCGAACGAAGGCGGAACAGTTACCTTAAGCCTCTATGTAAATGGAATAGAGAAGAAGAACTTGACACTTGAAACCAGTAAAAAGAAAGAAGGAAACTGGGAAAAGGCAGAAGAAATCGAAGTGACTCGGGGTGACATCATCCGTGTAGTAGCAAAATGTAACGGAAACCCAAGCAAACCATCTGCTCATATTACACCGATTATTACTTACGTAGATAAAGCTGCTGCAGATAAAGAAGCCCCAACAGTTCCGGCAGATGTGAAAGCATCTGAGATTGCTCATACAGGAGCAAAGCTCACTTGGACAGCATCTAAAGATAACGTAGAAGTAGCCGGATACAATGTATACCTGAACGATGAGAAAGTAAATGAAGAACTTATCACAGGAACAGAGTATGATCTGGCAGACCTTACAGCAAATACTGAGTACAACGTAACAGTAACAGCAGTGGATGCTGCAGGAAATGAGTCTGAAAAATCAGAAGCAGCGACATTTACAACACTGAAGGGAGCAGACCTTACAGAACTTACAGCAACGATTGCTGAGGCAGAAAAAATTCTTAAAGCAGAAGATAAAGATAAATATTCTGAAGCAGCTCTTGTAGAACTTCAGGAACTTGTAGAAGCAGGAAGGCAGTTAACAGCAACATCTACTCAGGAAGCTGTAGATAAGATGAAAGATGAAATCACAGCAAAACTTGCTGACATCCAGACACAGTTTACAATCACAGCAACAGCAGGTGAAGGCGGAAAGATTGAACTGAAAGACGAGATCAAAGAGAAAGCAAAAGACGAAACAAGTTACGAAACAAAAGCTTATAAGGGAACATCCAAAGTGTTCACAATCACTCCTGACAAGGGATATCATATTGAAAGTATTACAGTGGATGAGACAGACGTAAAAGATATTGTAAAAGAGTATACTTTCAAAGATATAACAGAAGACCACACAATTGCTGTAACATTTGCAAAAGATGGACTTACAGTAGCAAAAGAAAACCTGCTTGCAACAATTAATACAGCAAAAGAAAAACTTGCAGAGAAAGATGCTTATACTCTAGAATCTGTAAAAGAACTTGAAGAAGCTGTAGAAGCTGCACAGAAAGTTTATGATAAGGAAGATGCTACTAAGGAAGAAGTAGACGCAGCAGAGGCAAATGTAGCAGCTAAGATGGAAGCTCTTGTTGAGAAAGAGACACCGAAGCCGGAAGCACCTGTTAAGAAGGATGAACTGAAAGCTGCAGTAGAAGATGCAACAAAGGTTGTAGGAGATACAGAGCAGTATACAGAAGAGTCCCTTGCAGCACTTCAGGCAGCAATCGATAAAGCCATTGCAGTACTGGATAACCCAGAATCAACACAGGCTGAGATCGACGCAGCAGTGAAATCTGTAAAAGAAGCAAAAGAAGCTTTGAAAGTAAAAGAAGACAAGAAAGACGACAACAATAAGGGCGACGACAAGAAAGACGACAGCAATAAGGGTGACGACAATAAAAAGGATGACAATAAGAAGGATGACAGCAACAGCGGAACATCCAACAATGGTTCATCTAATGGCGGAACATCCAACAAGAATACTACAAGCACTGTCAATAAGACATCAAATGCAGTAAAAACAGGTGATGCAGCAAATGTAGCAGGTGTAGCAGGAGTTGCAATCCTCTGTCTGGCAACAGGAATTGTTGTTGTACTGATTAAAAGAAAGAGAATAAGATAAAATGATTGTAGTTATAAGTCTTATCATGATTCTATCATTTCTGCTAAGCGCAGTAGTTATTATGTGTTTATGTAAAGAATCGATAAACTGGCGTAATGAACAGTGTGGTTATGATTTAGAAGAAAGCATAGAACTGTAAAAAAGAAAATTGGTACAAAAGAAATAACTAATCAGAGAAACCCAGGAGTAAAATTCTGGGTTTCTGATTAGTTATTTTATTAAAAACGTTTTCCTGTATTGAGAAGGTGTTGCATTAATAACGCTTCCAAAGACTTTGGAATAGTGCTGCGAGTCTTTAAATCCAACCTGCAGTGCAATTTCCGTTAAGGTTAAATTGGTATCCTGCATTAGCTCAATGGAGCGATTGATACGATAAATATTAATATAGTTTGATAATGTGACGCCCATATAACTCTTGAAAAGTTTACTGAGATAACGGACGGAAATATGCAATTGTTGTGCAATGTCTTCTTGTAAGATTTTTGTAGCGTAATGAGTTTGAATATAATTCAATGTATAAGCTACATAACTGTTTTGAAGTTGAGGCTCTGCATGTTCACGTTCATGTACAAGCTCTGTGTGATCAAGAATATAGAGCATCAGGTTCATAAGAGCAACATTAAGATTAGCGGCTGTAAACAGACTGTCAGAGGAAGTACGCAAATCAATCAATTTCTGAAGATGCTTATCAATCGTTTCATCAGAGATGAGTCGATAATAAAAATGTGAAGAAAATAATACAGCATGAAGAAGCGTAATCGGGAATATTCCATCATTATCAAGAATGATAGTTGAAAACATATCAGGGTTGAAATGTATATGCTGAAACTCGCAATCTGAAGTATCATTCAGATAAAAAGAATGCACCACATCAGGAAGGATCATAATAAAGTCACCTTTTGTACAATGCAGGTTTTCTGATTGAATATCCATATAACATTCTCCGGAAAGAATTCGATAAATCTCAATATTAGTATGTAAGTGTCGACCGAATGTATAACCTGCCTTTCGATACGACACAACTGCTCCCGATAAAATAGAATCAGATAGAGACATCTGTTTAGAAACAGTATTTTTTGGGGAAGAGTCGGAAGTCCTACCGGGGTGAGCCAGAAGATTCGATCCAGTTTGTTCAGTATGAGTTTTTGTCATAAATTTATGCCTCCATAATTAAGTGAAAGATAAACCAAATTAAAATCTATTATAACACAAATATAAGAAAAACACACAAAAAAATATATAAATTTGCGATAAATTCATAAATTTTATAGAGCGTTTTCTGAGGAGAAGTCCTGGACGATGAGGAAAAATCACATAAATGGAAAGCGTCTCGCATGTGAGATTGTTGCTTTTATCAATTCCAATCCATTTGCGCAAGTAAAGATTAATGCAAAGATGTTATGTAAGGAGAAGAAAAAACAGAGGTAACCAAAAATGGGCAAATTTCAGATAATAAAAAAGAGAACCCCTTGAAAATCAAAGGTTTCTCTTGCATTTCATCAATGCGGAAGAGGAGACT
>OHJC01000945.1_pt1 | contig 14001 bp, 10 predicted proteins | sample 1568461 | NCBI WGS metagenome assembly OHJC01 (sample SAMEA3879535, study PRJEB24766) | human gut metagenome | biome: human-associated habitat; feature: feces | place: USA | collected 1985/1987 | reverse complement strand
CCGGAGGTGGTGGTCATCGGCGGCGGCGTCAGCAAGGCGGGACAGGTGCTGATTGACGGCATCGTTCCCTATTTCCATAAATACGTGTTCCACGCCGCCAGCGGCGCACGGTTCACCCTGGCCTCTCTTGGCAATGACGCGGGGGCTTACGGTGCGTTCAAGCTGGCGCTGGACGCTTTCCACGCGTGAGTATGGCGGAAGACAAAAAGGAACGGTGAAATGCGCCGCTCCCGGCCGCCTGCCCTGAGTAAACATGAATTTATGGAGGAATGATAGTGAGTTATATTACAATGGAAATATGGACTGGAATATGGATATTAGTGAGATTACTTCCAATGGCACTTATTATTTTTGCAGGTGTTATGATTATCGAAGTGGGTATTGAATTTATCCAGAAGAAGAAAATTGAAGTTAAGATTTTAAATTGGTTATGTCAATTCTTATGGATTCTAATAGTTGTATCAATATTAAAAATTACAGGAATTATTGGTGGTAGTTTTGGAATATCCTCACCACTTGATAGTTATATTAGTTTTAAATTATTTGAGGATGGATTTAATGCGGCAACTATTTTGAATATATGTCTATTCGTTCCATATGGATTTTTGCCAGTATTTATTTTTAAGAATATCCACAAGCATTGGTGGAATGGCGTTATACTTGGAGCAGTATTTTCGATTGGTATAGAATTTTTGCAAACATTTATTGGAAGGTTTGCACAGTTAGATGATGTGATTATGAATACTTGTGGGACTCTCGTTGGATTTTTGATAGGATGCTTGTTACTTCGTATAACCACAAGGAAAAAATAAATTTCAGCTTGCCGAATGGATTCACAAGCGGGGCAAATCACTGCATTGCTGCGTGATTTACCCCGCTTTTTCCGTTTTGCCAACAGCCCAGCCAGATGGCCGGGCTGTATTTGCGTTCTTATTCAGAGTCCACCATTTCCTGACGCAGCTCGCTGCGGCGCACCAGGAAGCGGCGAATGGCGAACAGCCCCGCGATGCAGGCGATGCAGGCCACGTTGCTCCAGGGGTCGTCGTGGCTCAGGATTACGTGGCGGGTAATGGCCACGGTCAGCACCTCCAGAATGTTGGCGGGGGTGGTGTCGATCAGCATCCGCACGAATTCCAGTCCCACCACGATGGACAGCAGGTTATGGAGCATGTGGCTGACGTCGGCAAAATATGCCGTCCCTTCCGTGACCATGTTCACTACCTCAATGCCCAGCGCGCCCACCAGCGCAATGAGGGTGATCCCGGCAATGATCCACTCCATGATCTTCAGCGCCCAGCGGAAAAACTGCTCAGTCTTCCGGTCACGCTTGGCTAATTTGTCGATCTTTTCCTGTACATTGGGGTCGTCAGAATGGGTTGTCTGGAGCATGGCAATACCTCCCGGCGATGTTGTATTGCCATTATACACGGTTTTCCTCTGAAATGGAAGCCCTTTCTTTACCAGAACTTATATACTTTACTTCCGGTAGTGCTTCCGCATCTCCGCTCTTGCCGCTTCCACTTCCTCGTGAAGCTCCCGTGCGGACATCCGCAGAACGCCGCTTCCGAAGGAGGACAGCTGCACCAGTCCGTCGGAGGACGCCACCCGCACGGCGTAGTCCCGGCCGATCTCGTGGGCAAGCGCTTCAATGTAAGCATCGGCGGTCTGACCCTCTTTGGTGTAGACCACCTGAATGTTGTGGAACTGGCTCTTTTCGCCGGGGTTGCCCTTCTGCTTGTAGCCATCGAATACCACCACCAGACGGCACTTTGTGAAGCCCGCGTAGCTGGAAAGCCGGTCACACAGCTGGCGGCGGGCGGCGTCCAGATCATCCTTGGCCTGCGCCGCCAAGTCCTCCCAGGCGAAGATCACGTTGTAGCCGTCCACGATGATGTATTTCTGCCGGGGCGTGCGGATGGCGACATCGTCAGCCGCGGGACGGTTGGAGACGCCGTAGACGGGGCGGCGGATGGGGCCGAACTCCCGCTCCATGATCTTTTCCAGCTCTTTATCGTCCAGACGGACGTTGCGGGTGATGATTTCGGGAGCTTTTTCCTCTTTCAGACCGCTTTCTAAGTGCATGTAGTCCTTCACCTGATTCCACTTGACGGTGAAGCCCGCCCCGTGGGCGCAGAAGACGGAGTCCGGGGTGTTGGCCAGATCGGCCTCCGGGTCGTATCCGGTTTCCGCGACCACGGCGTCGGTATTGTGGCAGGGGGCGTAGCCGTGGAGGGTCAGCTGCATCCGTCCCAGCCCCTGCGTATAGGCCGCCAGCGTGTCGGCGTAGTCCCTGATCTCCGACGCAGGGACAAGCCCCTTCAGCGTGGACAGCGCCCCGGCGGCCTCCGGCGCGTCGAATTCGCCGCCCATGGCGCGGATGTCCGTGATGGCGCGGCCGATCTGCTCCGTGGGCATGGTCAGGCAGAATTCATACCATGGCTCCAGCAGGACGGACTTTGCCTGCATCAGTCCCTGACGGACGGCTCGGTAGGTCGCCTGACGGAAATCCCCGCCTTCGGTGTGCTTTAAGTGCGCCTTGCCCACCAACAGCGTGATCTTCATATCCGTAATCGGCCCGCCCACCAGGACGCCCCGGTGGACTTTTTCTTCCAGATGGGTCAGGATGAGCCGCTGGTAATTGACATCCAGCACGTCCGTGGGACATACGGTGTCGAACACCAGACCGCTGCCGGCGGGCAGCGGCTCCAGCAGCAGATGCACCTCGGCATAGTGGCGCAGCGGCTCAAAATGCCCGACGCCCTCCACCGTGTTTTCAATGGTTTCCTTGTAGAAAACCCGCTGATCGCTGAGAGTCACGTCCAGAGCGAAGCGCTGCTGCACCAGACTGCGGAAAACCTCCTGCTGCACCCGCCCCATCATCTGCACGTGGATCTGTCCGTTTTCCCAGAGCAGACGCAGCTGGGGTTCCTCTTCCTCCAGCTGCCGCAGCTTGGGCAGAACCTGCGCCGGATCAACGCTTCCGGGCAGATTCACCCGGTAGGTCATGACCGGCTCCAGCACGTAGGGCTGCCCCGCCGGTTCCGCCCCCAGAGACTGCCCCGCGTAGGTTTCGGAAAGCCCCGTCACCGCGGCCAGCTGCCCGGCGGCAACTTCCTCCGGGGCGGTGAATTTGTCGGCGGAGTACCGCCGCAGCTGTACGATCTTTTCCTCCCGCGGTTCGTTCTTCCGATTGACATAACGCAGCGTGGAGCGAACCTTCAGGCTGCCGCCTGTGACCTTCAGCCATGTCAGGCGGTTCCCCTGCGGGTCGCGGGAGATTTTATAGACTTTTGCGGCGAATTCGCTGAGATGGGCCGTTTCCGGAGCGTATTTGTCCAGAATATCCAGCAGCGTCCCCACGCCGTCCAGTTTCAGCCCGGAACCGAAGCAGCATGGGAACAGCTTCCGTCCGGCAATCAGCGCCCGGAGATTCCCCGCCGTGACGCCGCCGGTTTCCAGATAGTTTTCCAGCAGTGCCTCGTCGCACATGGCGGCGTTTTCCGCGATCTCCTCCGGGGATGCGGTAAAGTCCACGCAGGCGGGGCTGAGCTGCTGCCGCAGTCCGGCCAGCAGTTTCTCCTTGCCCATTCCGGGCAGGTCCATCTTGTTGAGAAACAAAAACGTCGGTACCTGATAGCGTTCCAGCAGCCGCCAGAGGGTCAGGGTGTGGGCCTGCACGCCGTCGGTGCCGCTGATAACCAGCACGGCGCAGTCCAGCACCGGCATGATGCGCTCTGCTTCGGCGGAAAAGTCCACATGGCCGGGGGTGTCCACCAGAGTGACGGCGCGGTGCTCCGTTTCCAGCAGCGCCTGTTTGGAAAAAATGGTGATGCCCCTTGCGCGTTCCAGCGCGTGGGTATCTAAGAATGCGTCCTGATGATCGACCCGCCCCAGGGTGCGCCGCGCCCCGGCTTCATAGAGCATCGCCTCGCTGAGCGTGGTCTTCCCCGCGTCCACATGGGCGAGCAATCCGGCGCACAGGGGCTTTTTTATATTGTTCGGCTGTTCTGCGGCCATAGGAAAACCTCCCTTTGCAGGTATTGTACCACAAAGGGAGGCAATCGTCGAGAGATTTCTTTTGCCTTACGTGATATCGAGGTCAACCGTGACCTGATAGTAGTCGCAGGCGTGGGCGGTGTAGTTTTGGACGTTTTCCTTGGAGATCATGTTCATTTGCAGGAAGGAGCAGAAGACGTAGGCGTTGTCGTCCAGAATCATCTGCTGAAGCGTCACCGCCATCTCGCCCCGCTTGGCGGGGTCAAATTCCTGGGACAGCTGCTCGATCAGCGCCGTGACCTCCGGATTGTCATAAGCGCCAAAATTGTAGCTCATGCCAGGAACGCAGGAGGTGGTGAAGAAATACTGGGGGTCGCCGGAGGGAGCTGTTACCAGCGCGGAAGCGTAAATATCCCAGCTGCCCATGTCCGCCAGAAACTCCCGGCGGTTTGCGGTGCAGTTGATGTCCACGTCAATGCCGATCTCTTTGAGGGACGCCTGGGCGGACTCGGCCAGCAGGGGCAGCTCCTGACGGGATGGGTAGGTCAGCCAGCGGACGGTCAGCTTCACGCCGTCCTTTTCCCGGATGCCGTCGCCGTCGGAATCCACCCAGCCCGCTTCCTCCAGAACCGCCTTCGCACCCTCGGGGTCGTAGGCTTCCGCCGTGACGTTCTCGCCGCCGAAGGTGGAGAAGCCATCGGGGAACGCACCGCTGGCGGCAACGCCGTGGCCGTCCAGAAGGGTCTTCACAAAGCCCTCCTTGTTGATGCCCATGGCGATTGCCCTGCGGACGGCGGTGTCCTGAATAATGGGACTGGTCATGTTCATGGAGCCGAAGAAGGCGCGGGAGGTCTGGATGGCGGAGAACTGATAACCGCCGTTTTCAAAATTGGGGTAAGCCTCATAGGCCATGCCGTAGGCGGCGTCAATATCCCCGGCCTGTAGGGCAGCGGAGAGAGTGTCGCCGTTACTAAGGGTGCGGATGGTCAGCTCGTCCAGTTTGGGCGTGCCGTTCCAATACCGGGTGTTGGGGGTCAGCGTCAGATGGTCGTCCGTGACCAGCTCCTTCACAACGTAGGGGCCGGTACCGGCGACAATGCCGTTTTCAAAATCCGACGCGTCCACATCGATGATGCAGCCGTAGGGGTCGCCCAGATAGTTCATCAGGGCGGGATTGGGTTCGCTGGTGGTGACGGTCAATACCTGACCGTCGGCGGCCACGTCCACGATCTTCGTGTCGCTGGGGGCGCGATCGTGATTTTCCAGCAGATGGTTCAGGCACTGCTTTACGGCCTCGCCGTCCATGTCCCGGCCGGAGGAGAATTTCACGCCATCCCGGAGGGTGATCGTCCAGGTGCAGCCGCCGTCGTTTGTCCAGTCGGTGGCCAGCCAGGGTTCCAGCTCCATGGCGTCGGTGTAATGCACCAGCGTTTCTCCGATGCCGTAGCGGATGCAGGCCCAGCCGTTGTAGGTGCGGTGGGGGTCAACGGTTTCTTCCCAGTTTTCGGAGTTGAAGGTGGTGTCGCCGATGACCATGGTTTTTTTGGCTGCCGCGCCGCCCTCGGAGGCTTTGCCGCCGCAGCCGGTCAGCAGGGCAGCTGCCAGACAGGCGGTCAGCAGGAGAGAAATAATCTTTCTCATGATGGATTCCTTTCGTAGTCGATATTTATGTCCTGCCGGACGTCACGGCATAACATCATGATAGTACGCTGTCGATCAGGCGTTTGGTGTAATCGTTTTGGGGATTGCGGATGACTTCATCCGGGGTGCCTTCTTCCACGATCTCGCCATGGTACATCACCAGTACCCGGTCGCAGAATTGCTGCACCAGAGAAATGTCGTGGGAGATAAAGAGAATGGAGAGGCCGCGCCCCTGTCGGGTTCTCAGGGCGTTCAGCAGCTCCAGAATTTCCTTCTGCACCGTCACATCCAGCGCGGAGGTGATCTCGTCGCAGATCAGGAGCCGGGGCGCGATGGCCAACGCCCGGGCGATCGCCGCCCGCTGGCACTGTCCGCCGCTGACCTGATGAGGGTAGCGGCCGGCATATTCCGGGGGCAGGCCGCAGTCTTTCAGAAGGGCTTCCACTTTTTCTCGGGTTTCCTTTCGGGAAAGTCCGGCGTTGCGCAGGCTTTCGCCGATACCATCGCCCAAAGTGCGGCGGGGGTCGAAGGAGTCCGCCGGGGTCTGGAAAACCATCTGCATGGTTCTGTAAACCTCCCGCAGCGGCTTGCCTTTCAGGTGGGTGATGTCCTCGCCGTCCAGAAAGATGGAGCCGGAGGTGGCCTCCACCAGCCGGGCGATCATGTTGACGGCGGTGGTTTTGCCGCTGCCGCTTTCCCCGATGATGGCGAGACACTCGCCGGGGAACAGGTCAAAGCCGATATTTTTCACGGCGGTAAAGTCCGCCTGTCCCTGTCGGAAGAAGGTCTTGGTCAGGCCGCTGACTTTCAGAATCGGTTCCATGTCTTCACCTCCGGAGCCGGAGGACGGCCGCAAGAAGCGCCTTGGTATAGTCTGCCTGAGGATTTGTCAGAACATCCCCGGTTTTTCCGTATTCCACGGTCTTGCCGTCCTTCAGCACCAGCACGTTGTCGGCCGTGGCACCGATGACGCCCAGATTGTGGGCAACGAGGACGATGGCGGTGCCGAAGGTGTCCCGCACCATCCGCATTTCCTCCACCACCTGCTTCTGCAGGGTCACGTCCAGTGCGGAGGTCGGCTCATCTGCAAGCAGAACGCCGGGGCTTAACAGCATGGCGGCGGCAATGCCCACCCGCTGCTGCATCCCGCCGGAAAGCTCGAAGGGGTAGCTTGTGAGAATCCGTTTTCCATCCTCGAAGCCCAGCCTGGCCAGCATTTCCAGCGCGCGTTCTTCAAACAGTGCCTTGGAAATTTTGCCATGCTCCCGCATGGCCTCATACAGCTGCGCCCCCACCGTGCGGATGGGGCAGAAAGCGCTGCCCGCGCTCTGGAAGATATAGCCCAGCTCCGGGCCGCAGAGCTTGCGTAATTCCTTTTGGGGAAGCGCGGTGAGGTCACGTCCCTTGTACCGGATGCTCCCCCCGGTGACGCGGCCTTCACTGCCAAGCAGACCCATAGCCGCTTTGATCAGGGTGGATTTGCCGCTGCCGCTTTCCCCCACAATGCCTAAGATCTCGCCGGAGGACAGGGAAAAACTCACATCCTCCACGGCAGGCTGCCCCAGATAGGCGATGTCCACATGCTCGTATCTCAGTAAGGTTTCCATGTTCTACCTCCGGCTTTTGGGGTCTGCGTAGTCCCGGATGGTGTCGCCCAGAAGGTTGAAAATCATCACCGAAAGGAAAATGGCAATGCCGGGGCTGAAGGTGATCCACGGGGAGGTTGTCATGAGGCTTCTGGTGTCGCTCATCATGCTGCCCCATTCGGGGATCGGCGGTTTCGCGCCCAGCCCCAGAAAACTCAGCGCAGCCAGCTCCATCATCATAGTCCCGATGTCTAGCATGGCCGTGACCAGAACGGGGCCGATGATGTTGGGAAGAATGTGCCTGAAAATGATCTTTGCCGCGCTGCTGCCGGACAGCCGGACGGCCTTCATCCACTGGGTTTCCTTCTGCGCCAATGTCTGGCTTCGGGCGATCCGGGCATACTTCGGCCAGGAGATCGCTGCCAGTGCGATAATGGCGTTTTGCAACCCGCCGCCCAGCACCCCCGCCACCGCAAGGGCGAACACCAGACCGGGGAACGCCAGAAACACGTCGGAAACGCGCATCAGCACCGAATCGGTCAGGCCGCCGACCCAGCCGCAGGTCACGCCTACGGCCGTACCCAGGGTCGTGATGACGGCCACCAGCAAAAGCGTGGAAAAAATACTCGCCCGGCTTCCGGCAATGACCCGGGACAGCATATCCCGGCCGTACCGGTCTGTTCCCAGAGGATGGGCTTTGGTAGGCGCCTGTTTGGCGATGTCCAGATTCTGGAGGTACGGGTCATAGGGCGTCAGGTACTCCGAAAAGAAGGAGCAAACAATCAGGGCGATTGCCAGGACGGAAAAAAGAATCAGGCGGGCTTTCACCGTGTTTCGCCTGACTGTGCCTATGGAGGTTTTTACGGTCTTCATCCCGCCTGCACCCCCAGTCGGATTCTCGGGTCGAGGACGTGGTAGAGAATGTCCGTGACCAGATTCACCATCACGTAAATGATCGCCATCCAGACCACATAAGCCTGAATGAGGGGGTAGTCCCGCATGGTGATGGCGTCCACCGCCAGCTTCCCCACGCCGTCCCACATGAAGATGCTTTCAATAATGGCCGTGCCGCCGAGCAGACTGCCGATGGACAGCGCCAGCAGGGTCAGAATGGTCAGCATGGCGGATTTCAGGACGCTTTTCCACAGGATCACCCGTCCGCGCACGCCTCTTGCCGCCGCGCCGAGAACGTAGTCCTTGTTCAGTTCCTCCAGCACCGCGGCTCTGACCTGCCGCATATACTTGGCGGACATGGCAATGGCCAGCGTCAGGGTGGGGAGGATCGCGCCCTGCACCGTTGTCCCGCCGGAAATGACGGGCAGAAGCTTCCATTTTATGGAAAACAGCTGCATCAGCAGCAGCGCCACAAAAAAGTTCGGCAGACTGTTGCCGATGAAGCTGAAAAACCGCAGAACATAGTCTGTAAATTTATCGTGCTTCACCGCCGCCCAGATGCCCAGCGGAATGGAAATGATCACGGTCGCCCCGATGGAGAGCGCCGTCAGCAGCAGCGTCGCCGGGAGCTTGGAAACAAACGTCCCGAACACATCCTTCCCGGAAACGTAGCTGACGCCCATATTGCCGGTCAGCAGCCCTCTCAGCCATGCGCCATATTGCGTCAGAAAGGGCTGGTCAAGCCCCAGCTCCGCCCGTTTGGCGTCGATGATCTCCTGCGCCACCGCGCCCTTGTCGCCGTACAGCTCGATAATGGCGTCGCTGCCTGCGGCGCGCATCATGGCAAAGGACAGAAAGGTAATGCCCAGCAGCACCGGGATCAGCTGCAAAAAGCGCTTGCCTATATATTTGTTCAAAATGGATATCCCCTTTAGGAAGCCGGTGCTTCCTCAGCTTTCCAGCAGTCCCGCTTTCCGCCCCTCGATGAGGAACATGGGCGTGGAGGCGTTGTTGATGCGCTCCTCCTTCGTCCAGACCCGCTGCCAGATGTTCTCGTCGGCGCTCGCCTGAATGCCAAAGCGGCTCAGGACACGCAGATCCCACTGGGGACGGTGCTGCCGGGACAGGGGGGTCTTCCGGGCAATGGCCTCCATGGCGTCCACGTCCGTTCCGGCGTTCTCGTCCCGCACGTCGGAGACGGCCAGATTCTCCCGGTCCCGCTTGTGACCCAGCTCTGCTTCCTCGTCCCACAGGTACCGGTACCAGTTGGCGTCGAAGTTCAGCAGCAGCCCGCCGGGAGCGAGAACCCGTGTCCAGTGGCTGTAGGCCTTCTCCGGGTCGTGGAGATTCCATGTCACGTTCCGGGTGACCAGCACGTCAAAGCTGTAATCCGCGAACATCAGCTCCTCCGCGTTCATCTGGAGAAAGGCGATCTTGTCCGCGAGAGCGCCCGCGTTGCGCCGGGCTTCCTCCAGCATGGAGGCGGTATAATCCACGGCGGTCACCTGATAGCCCATTCTCGCCAGAATGATGGCGAAAAAGCCCGGGCCGGTGCCCACGTCCAGCACCCGGATGGAGCCGGGCTTCCGTCCCGGAAAACGGGCGGCGATCCGTTCCTGAATGGTGCGTCCCCAGACGCGCTTCTGGTCAGTTGCCAGTTCCTCCTGATTTACACCGGAGTAGCCGGGGGCGCGGTGCGTCCAGTAGTGGATATTTTCTTCCTCATAAGTAGCAAACCGGTTCATATGGAATCCTCCTGTACCCGGCCAACTGTCAGGACAGCGGCGGGAATTTTGGGAACTTGTATATTTGTATGGACCTATACTAGCACACGAAAAAGGTCGGCGGAAGCCCCCCTGGGGGTTGCAAATCGATAAAAATTTATGGAAAAACTGCAAAACAACGCCGCGCAGGCTTTTCAGCCCCGCGGCGTCCGGAATCATATTTATTTCTGCGCAAACACGCCGAACATGGGTGCGTGGACAAGGTCAGCCGCCCCCAGCACCCGCCGGCCTACCGTCAAGTCCGTCCGGCAGTGGGAAAACCCGACCTTTTTCAGCACGGCTTCGTCCCACGCGGGCCGCTTCTGTCCCACGTCCAGCGCCAAAGTGATGGCGTTGTTTTCCTCCACCAGCGCTTCCGTCATGCCCACATGGCCGTAGGGGCTGTCCGGCGCTACGGAGCAGTTCTGGGTGCTTTCGCTGCGCACGTTCGCCGCGTAGTCCGCGTCGAAATTCAGGAGCAGCCCGCCCGGTTTCAGCACCCGGTGCCACTGGGCGTAGGCTTTCTCCGGTTCCGGCAGCGTCCACGTCAGATTCCGGCTGAGCACGACATCGAAGGTGCCGTCCGGGAAATCCAGCTGCTGGGCATCCATATGCCGGAAGGCAATGTCCAGCCCAAGACCTGCCGCCATGGCGGCGGCTTCCTCCAGCATGGCGGGGGTCAGGTCGATGCCCGTCACCTTATGTCCCAGCTGCGCCATGAGGATGGCAAAAAATCCGGTGCCGGTGCCGACGTCCAGAATGTTCAACGGCGACCTTTCAGGCAGCCGCGCTTCCAGTTCTTCCTGCCAGCGCCGCCCCATGATGCTCCCCAATTCGTTTTTCCGCACGGCTCCAAAGTCATGAGACCGTATCGTCCAGTAGCGTACAACCCTATCTTCAATGGCGCAGTTTTCCATGATGTTCTCTCCCAAGTTGGTTTCCCGATATTGTATCCCCCTTTTGACGATTTGAGAAGCCCCCCGGGGGGATATCGGGCGTTCGTTTTTCTCCCCGGCAGTGCAGTTCCGGCGGTGATTTTGAAATTTATCATTTATTCCAAAAAATAAGGGTTGATTTTTTCCCCGTTTGTGTGTATCATATAAAAATTCAACAGGAGCGGTCTGCGGCGCGCTTTGTCTTCCTGCGGCTGAACCTCTCCATACCAACTATATTGAAAGGAGCGTTGTCCCTTGCTGACTCCATTTTACGAAAAGCTGCACATTACGGATACCGTCTCCGTGATTATCGTTTCCATCGCGCTCATGCTGATCTGCGGCTTCGCGGCCACCCGCGTCACCAAGCGGCTGCGGCTGCCCAACGTCACGGCGTACATCGTGGCGGGCATCCTCATCGGCCCCTACTGCCTGAATCTGGTGCCGGGAAACGTGATCGACGGCATGGATTTCATCGCCGATATCGCGCTGGCCTTTATCGCCTTCAGCACCGGCGAATTCTTCAAATTCGACACGCTGAAAAAAAGCGGCGCAAAGGTCATGGTCATCACGGTGTTTGAAGCAATTCTTGCCTCGGTGCTGGTGTTTATCATCACCTTCTTCGTGCTGGGACTGGAGCTGAATTTCTCCATCGTCCTTGCCGCCCTGGCTTCGGCTACCGCACCGGCCTCCACCGTTATGACCATCCGCCAGACCCACGCCAAGGGCGACTTCGTGGACACCCTTTTGCAGGTGGTGGCGCTGGACGATGTGGTTGGACTGGTGGCCTACAGCATCGCCATTTCCGTAGCGCTGGCTTCGGCCACCGGCGCGTTCCATGCCAGCGCTATCTTCAAGCCTCTGGCCATCAACGCGCTGGTGCTTCTGCTGGGCGGGGGCTTCGGCTTCTTCCTGAAGCTGCTGCTGCACAAGCGCTCCACGGATAACCGGCTCATCGTCTCCATCGCCCTGCTGTTCGCCTTCTGCGGCATCTGCGCCATGCTGGACGTTTCCCCGCTGCTGGGGTGCATGTCCATGGGCATGGTCTACATAAACCTCACCGACGACAAGCGGCTGTTCCAGCAGCTCAACTATTTCAGCCCCCCCATTCTGCTGCTGTTCTTCGTGCGTTCCGGTCTGAACTTTGACCTGGATGCCCTGGTGGACAACTCCGAGAGCATCGGCACAACGCCGCTGGTGGTGGTCGGTATCCTCTATTTTCTGGTGCGTATCGTGGGCAAGTATGCCGGTGCGTTCCTCGGCTGCCTTGTGACGAAGAAGGACAAAAAGGTTCGCAATTTCCTGGGGCTTGCCCTGATTCCCCAGGCGGGCGTGGCCATCGGTCTGGCGGCCACCGGCGCGCGGACGCTGGGCGGCGAGGTGGGCAACGCGCTGGAGACCATCATTCTGGCATCCAGCGTGCTTTACGAGCTGATCGGCCCCGCCTGTGCCAAGCTGTCGCTGTACCTGTCCGGCTCCTACTCCAACAAGCTGGAGGATCTGGCACCCATTCCAGCTACGGAGCCGGGGCAGCCGCCAAAGTCTGAGGTGGAGCTGCTGATTGAGCGGATTCAGGCCATTCAGGAGGAGCTGCCCAAGCACAACAATCCCTATTACGAGGACGAACAGGCATTCACCGAAGCCGCGGCGGAGCATTCCGCCCAGATGGAGGCGTTCTTCGGGACGCCGGGGAAAGCCAACACCGCCATGCCGGGGAGGAAACGGAAATGAAGGAACTACTGTCCATAGAGGATCCCATTGCGGGTCTGCTTGGTGCCTGGAGCGCGGGACTGAATCTCGGCTCGGCACTCCTGCGCATCGCGCTGATCGTGGCGCTGGCGGCCTCCATCGGCTGTGAGCGCTCCAGCAAGCGGCACAGCGCCGGCCTGCGCACCTTTGTGCTTGCGGCCTTCTCCGCCACGGTGTCCATGCTGCTGGATCAATACGTATACGTGCTTCTGGGCTGCAAGCTGCCGCTGCTGTCGGCGGCGACACTGCTGGCCGTCACCTCCGTCAGCGCCAATTCCATTCTCTATTCCTCCCGGGGGCAGATCAAGGGACTGACCACCTCGGCGGGACTGGTGAGCTGCTGCATTCTGGGCTTCGCCACCGGCGCGGGGCTGTATGCCCTGACGCTGATCGTGTACGTTTTCCTGCTCTGTATCCTCGCGGGCTTCCCTGCCTTTGAAGCGTACCTGAAAAACCGCTCCAACCATTTTGAAGTCCACATGGAGCTGAAAAGCAGCTTCTATCTCCGGGATTTCGTCACGGTGAGCCGCCGCTTAGGTCTGCGCATCGACGATATCGAAGCCAACCAGGCCTACGCCGGTTCCGGGCTGAGTGTGTATTCCGTTTCGCTGACCATCTGCTCGCAGGAACTCAAGAAATACAAAACCCACGTGGAGATCATCGAGGCGCTGTCCTCGTTGGATTACATCTACCACATTGAAGAAATGCATTAAGTCAAACACGGTGCAGTCCCTTTTACCGGGAATGCACCGTGTCATTTACTGTTCCCCCGTCTCCCGGCACAGCGCGATGAAGCGCTGCATACTTTCGGAGAGGTATTTCCGCTTGTGGTAGACAATATTCAGAGTTCGCCGCAGCGGCTCTTTCAGCGTAAGCGGCACCACATTGCCGCTGGCAACGTCCTGCTGGATCAGGAGTTTCGGCAGTACCGCCACGCCCAGCCCTTCCACAACGGCCTTGATCAGCGCCTGCGTGCTGACGCTCTCCCAAGCGGGCTGCACCGAGAGCCGGTGCAGCGCGAGATACCCGTCCAGCGCCTTTCTTCCGGCACTCCCCGGCTCCCGCATCAGAAACGGGAACTGCGCCAGCTCCTGAATGGTCACTTTCCCCCGCCCCGCGAGCGGGGAGTCCGGCGGCACGATGGCTTGCAGCTCGTCCCGGGAAAAGGGGACGGCTACCAGCTCTTCGTGCTCCGGCTGGGTCTCGATCAGTCCCAGATCGATGCGGTTGTCCAGAACCAGCTGCTCCACCTGACTGGCGCGGCATACCTGCACGTCTACGTGCAGCGCCGGGAATTCCGCCTGATACTGCCGCACCAGCTCCGGCAGAAGATAGGTGCCGATGGTGACCGTCGCCCCGATGCGGACGGTGCCGATGGCGTCCCAGTTGCGCATCCGGGTTTCCAGCTCATCCATCAGCGACACCACATGGACGGCGTAG
>OHJC01000938.1_pt1 | contig 14115 bp, 9 predicted proteins | sample 1568461 | NCBI WGS metagenome assembly OHJC01 (sample SAMEA3879535, study PRJEB24766) | human gut metagenome | biome: human-associated habitat; feature: feces | place: USA | collected 1985/1987 | reverse complement strand
CTTCTATACCGCAATAATATGCAGTTGATGTTTCAATTTCTAACCCTCGCAGGGGCAGTAACGCTTTTCCTTTTCGGCCTGGGACTTCTTAGTGTGGGCTTGCAGAAAGTGGCGGGTGACGGACTACGTTCTTTCCTCGCATCCATGACTTCCAATGCTTTCAAGAGACTCGTGACGGGTATCGGCGTTACAGCTGCCATACAGTCTTCCACTGCCACCACGATCATGGTCGTCAGTTTCGTCAATGCCGGTCTCCTTACATTGGCCCAGGCAATAGGCGTCATAATGGGAGCGAATATCGGTACGACCGTAACCTCCTGGATAATGGCCATCTTCGGCTTCTCCTATGACATTTCCACCATTTCTTTTCCGCTGATTGCTATAGGCTTCGTGATGATGCTGAACAAGAAGAACAAGAGAATAAAGGATCTCGGTGAGATCATCATCGGCTTCGCTCTTTTCTTCGTCGGCTTCGCTAAACTCAAGGAAACCTCCGGCATATTGCTCGACAACATTGACCTGAGCGGCCTGCAGGCACTTACTAATCTGCATCTCGGACCGGTTAACGCGTCAGTGCTCCTGTTCCTGCTCATAGGTACGGTGATGACTATCTGTTTCCAGTCTTCCGCTGCCACGATGGCCATAATCATGCTGCTCATCACTACGGGAGTCATTCCGTTCAAACTCGCGGCAGCCATGATTCTCGGTGAAAACATCGGTACCACCATCGCCGCCAATGTCGCTGCATCCGTGGGAAACACCACGTCCAAGCGGGCCGCCATGGCGCATACGGTGTTCAATGTGTTCGGTGTCGTGTGGGTGCTGTGCGTGTTCCCGTGGTTTCTGAAACTTATCGGCTTCATCATCAGTTCCTGCGGAATGCCGGATCCGAATACCGCTGACCTCACTGACGCGGCCAATGCGGATGCCATCAAATCTTCGCTGCTGTACAGTGTCACGACGATGCATACCTTGTTCAACATCACCAATACGATGATATTGATATGGTTCATCCCTCAGATAGAGAAGATAGTGTCGTGGATTATTCCTCAGAAGGCGGAAAAAGAGGTGTTCAGACTCAAATACATCCAGGGCGGTCCTCTTTCTACTGCGGAGCTGTCCCTCGATGAGGCAGAGCAGGAAATCGTGCATTTCTCTGAAATCTGCTACAACGGCTTCGGCTACATGCGCCAGGCGATAAACGAGAAGGACCCGGTCAAGTTCGGGGAATTGAGAGAGAAACTCATCAAATATGAGGCTATTACCGACAGAATCGAATATGAAATAGCGGATTATCTCAATGAAGTGTACAAAGGTGAGATTTCCTCTTCTTCAGCAGTCCGCATAAACGGAATGTACAAGATTATCGGAGAACTGGAGAGCATAGGTGACTCGGGAGACGCTATCGGCCGCATATTGGCCAGGAGAAATGAGCACGGACTGTCTTTCGATGAGCAGCAGCTCAAGAGGCTCGGCAGAATGTGCGACTTGCTTGATGACGCTTTCAAGGCGATGACAAACAACCTGAAGGTCCCATATACAAGCCTCAAGGACATCACCAATGCTCAGGATGCGGAGTACAATATCAATGAATGCCGCAACACATTGAGAGAAGAGCACATCATCAATATCGAGGAGAATTCATCCTACAATTATCAGGTGGGCGTGTTCTACATGGACATTGTCGCTGAACTCGAGAAGATGGGTGACTTCATGATCAATGTCTCTGAGGCAAAAATAGCGGAAAATGGTTAGAATGAGATACATAGCTGCCGTGGTGACGGTCTTGTGCGCATTGTCCTGCGGTAATGGGAACAATGCCAAGAAGGCTCCGCAGCAGCCCTCTTCCGTACCGTTTCCGGAACTCAAGGTGCCGGGGATGATAACCGAACCTGAAGAGAGGATGTCCTACATAATGAGCCATTTCTGGGACGGACTTTTCTCACAATCATTGACCGGTCTATGCGATTCTTCGCATGTGCAGGGGATAAGCGTGGATGACGTGGAGAAGCAGTTCGGAATCTATGCGGCGCTTCTGTGGAACGCTCCGACGGATGAGGCGCTCAAGTCTGTTTCCTCGCTGTTCAATGCTGCAGAGGCTTGTGAAAGACGTGACACTTCGTCAAATGTGTTCGAAGTCATCACCAAGTTCGTGAACAAGTATCTCTATGATCCTAATTCACCGCTGAGGAATGAGGAGTTCTATCTTCCTTATGTCCAGGGACTTGCTAAATCAGACATGGTGGACGAGAACATGCGTCCGGCCTACGGCTATGATGCGTCCATGTGTGCCCTGAACCGTATTGGGACCAAGGCTGCGGATTTCTCGTTCAAGAGCCTCAATGGAAAAGTAAGGACGCTTTACAGTGTCAATGCGGACTACACCCTGCTTTTCTTCTCCAACCCGGGTTGCCCGAACTGCAAGGAAATCACTCAGATGATAGAGCAGAATCCTGAGATAGCAGAATTGGAGAAGACAGGCAGCCTGAAAGTCGTGAACATCTACATTGACCAGGAACTCGACAAATGGCGGGCGTTCGCAGCGGAATATCCTGAGGAGTGGATAAGCGGCTATGACCATAATTACATCATCCGCATGGACCAGATCTACAATGTCCGTGCTATCCCGTCCCTCTACCTTCTCGACCGCGAGAAACGCGTCATCCTGAAAGATGCTCCGCAGGACAAGGTCTTCGAGAAGCTCGCCGCCCTCGCCGTGGCACAATAATCAGCAATAAATGATTTCTGAATATGAAGATTGAAAGCAGAATTTGGGGAAAGACTCCTGACGGAAAGGAGATTGTCCTTTACACAATTACCAATGAATCAGGCGCATCCGTTTCACTGTCGAGCGTCGGTGCCGGAATAGTTTCTGTCAATGTTCCTGACAAGGACGGAAAACTTGCTGATGTCGTTATCGGATATGATGATCCTATGTCGTATTTCGGTGACGGACCATGTGCCGGAAAATGCCCGGGAAGGTATGCCAACAGAATTGCGAAAGGGCATTTCACACTGGACGGAAAAGAATACACATTGCCGATAAACAATGCCTGCAATCATCTTCACGGAGGCCCTGAGGGGTTCCAGAACCAGGTGTGGGAGAGCCGGACAGATGGCGATGCTGTCGAATTCATGTACTTCTCAGAGGACGGAGAGGCCGGTTATCCGGGAAATCTCAAGGTCGTGGCACGCTACACGTGGTCAGAAGAAAATGAACTTACATTGACCTTTACCGCCGAGACAGATGCTCCTACTGTGCTCAATCTTACGAACCATTCATATTTCAATCTCAACGGGGAAGGCTCAGGCACTGTGCTGAATCACATTCTGAAGCTCAATGCATCAGAGTTTCTTCCGACTGACGAGACGCTGATACCACTCGGTGAGCCGGCTGATGTTGCGGGGACTCCTATGGATTTCGTGATGGCAAAGCCTATCGGACAGGATATACGTGCGGATTTCCCGGCATTGAAATATGGCAAGGGTTATGACAACTGCTTCGTGATTGACGGAGCCGAGCCTGACCAGATTCAGGTAGCTGCAGAGCTGTATTCTCCGGAAAGCGGAAGAGTGCTCGAGGTGCTGACCACCCAGCCGGGCGTGCAGGTTTACACAGGAAACTGGCTTGAGGGATGTCCTGCGGGCAAGAACGGTCATGTCTATCATGATTATGATGCAGTCGCTATCGAATGTCAGCATTATCCAGATTCTCCTAACGAAAGTGATTATCCTTCTACGGTTCTCAGACCGGGCGAGGTGTATGGCCAGGCGATTGTCTTTGCTTTTTCCGTAAGAAAGTAACTGCTTATGAGACAGTATCTTGAGCTGTTGCGCCATATCAGAAAGGATGGCGTGGTAAAGCACGACCGCACGGGTGTCGGCACACAGAGCGTGTTCGGATATCAGATGCGTTTCGACCTTTCTGAAGGGTTTCCGCTGCTGACCACCAAGAAGGTTCACCTCAAGTCCATAATATATGAGCTGTTGTGGTTCATTGCCGGTGATACGAATATCAAGTATCTGAAGGACCACGGCGTGTCCATCTGGGACGAGTGGGCGGACGAAAACGGCGATTTGGGTCCCGTCTATGGGCATCAGTGGAGAAGTTGGCCGGCTCCGGACGGACGGAGCATTGACCAGCTGTCCCAAGTCATTGACCAGATCCGGAACAATCCTGATTCCCGCAGGATGATCGTCTCAGCGTGGAATCCGGGAGAGGTGGACAAGATGGCGCTTCCGCCGTGTCATTGCCTTTTCCAGTTTTACGTTGCGGAAGGCAAACTGTCCTGCCAGCTGTATCAGCGCAGTGCCGACACTTTTCTCGGCGTGCCGTTCAATATCGCATCCTACGCGCTTCTGACAATGATGATTGCGCAGGTTTGCGGACTCCAGCCGGGTGAGTTCATCCATACTACGGGCGATACGCATATCTACCTGAATCACTTCGAGCAGGTGGATCTCCAGCTTTCCCGTGAGCCGCGCAAGCTCCCCGTAATGAAGATCAACCCCGAAGTGAAGAGCATCTTCGATTTCAAGTACGAGGACTTTACGCTTGAAGGTTACGACCCGTGGCCTGCGATCAAGGCCCCGGTGGCGGTGTAAGTTTTATTTTCAGAAATATGCAGAAGAATATCATAGCGGCGGTTGCCGACAATATGGCGATAGGCCGTGACAATGAACTGTTATGGCACATCTCAGCGGACTTGAAGTATTTCCGCAGAGTAACCATGGGCTGTCCCATCATAATGGGCTATAAGACATGGCTTTCCATCGGCCGCCCCCTTCCCGGCCGCCGGAACATTGTCATAACCAAAAGTCATTTCGACGCCCCTGAAAGCGTGGTACAAGTGCCTGACGTCTCCTCCGCTTTCGTTGCCGCGGAAGAAGTTCAGGTCAATGCCGCTGCTGCGCAAGGTTCTGCAGGTCAATGCTTTATTATCGGCGGTGCGAAGACCTACGAGCGCACGTTAGCCCAGGCGGACAAGCTCTACATCACCCATGTCCATACCTCAGTCCCCGATGCCGACGCCTTCTTCCCTGCCATCGACCCTGCCGTCTGGACATTGCAGTCAGAAACCCCTCCTGAAACCGACCCTGAGAACGGCCTTCAATATTCCTTCGCCGTGTACGTCAGAAAATAATCAAAATCATTAAATAACTAAGTTGAACAATATGAAAACACTATTGAAAAGAGCATTGCTCTCAATTGCCGCTTTTGTGGCACTTGCATTCACAATGAATGCTCAGCAGTATCAAGACGTCGTTTATCTGAAGAACGGAAGCGTCATTCATGGCATTATAACTGAGCAGATTCCGAATCAAAGCCTGAAAATTGAGACGAAAGACGGAAGTGTGTTTATCTGCGATATGAATGATGTGGCGAAGATTACTAAGGATTTTCAAGTCAATGAGGAAAAGAATCAAGGGAGAGAATACGGATGGGTGTCAGCTCCACGTTACCGCGGTTTCGTAGGTGAATCTGTAGTAGTAGGTGTTGAAGATGCTGAAGATACCAGAAGCCAGATTTTTACATCGCACGGATGCCAAATCAATCCTTATCTATATGTTGGAGGTGGACTTGCTGTCAATTACTGGATTGAGGACGAGTCATTTAATATCCCGGTTTTCGCACATATACGCAGTGAAATACATAAGGCATATAATAAAAGAGTGTCTCCGTACCTTGAAACGAGAATAGGATATAGTGTCGGGGATATAGAGGGCTTCTTCTGTGCACCGGCAGCTGGATGTCACATATATTTTGGAAAGTCGAAGATGGGACTCAGTTTCGGCATTGGCTATAACTTGCAACTCGCCAAAGTATATTACAGTTATGGTTCAGAATATCCTATTAACGAAAATTTCGGCGGTGTATCAATCTCTGTAGCATTCGACTTCTAGTTCGGTAATAATCTACTTTCAACTTGTCCGTGAAACCCCGCCTTCTCACGGACAAGTTGCTGATTTTGAACAACTTGTCCGTAGAAAGGCTACTTTTTACGGACAAAATTTGTTTAAAGGAGCAAGTTGCTGAACACACGAATAATAATATCTTCAGCGTGCCCTTCTGAAATGGTGATGCCAGTTTTATTGAATCTGGAGCATATATTTGATACCCAGTCAGCCTCCGGAATTTTTCCGAGGTAAATGGTGTCTCCGAACATGTAGAACGGCAACCTTTTGCTATGGAATATTTTCTCCTGAAACCGAAGTTCCATAAACAAAAGGCTTATACATAACATTCTGATTTGATGGCGGATACAAGCATTTTTCCGCAAAGTTCACAACATTGTGGACCACAAGTTTGTGTGCTTGGTGGATTTTCACTGAAAACGGATAGCCGGACAGAAAAAAGCACTAACTTTGTGGGTGAAAAAATATAGGCAAAGATGCAGAAGATTTGGAAAAAGGCCCTTGTTTATGTGGGCATCGTAGCGCTCTTTTTGGCACTGGCGTATGGATTCGTGCCACAAGTGCTTGGCGGAAAGATAGTTAACCAGAGCGATATATCAGGTTATGTGGGAATGGCCCATGAAGCCAATGAGTGGAACGCGGCACATCCGGATGACCGTACCGCCTGGACCAATTCCATGTTCGGCGGAATGCCTACCACGATGATAACCGGCAATCCAGAGGGCGACTGGACCCAGAAAATCTATGATGCATTTCTGCTCGGACGTCGTCCCGCAACTTATCTGTTCATCGCATTGCTCGGCGCATTCCTGCTGATGCTGTCGCTCGGCATTGACAAGATACTTGCTGTCGGCGGAGCTGTCGCGGTCGCATTCTGCTCATATAACATGCAGATTATCCAGGTCGGACACAATACCAAGATGATGGCCATCGCGTGGTTCCCGTGGGTGCTTGCAGCCGTCATTTTTACATACAGGGCGGCATTGGGAATGTACCGCAGGGAAGATGACATTGACCCGAAACCTGAAAAGAAGGGCTGGCGGGCGTGGATTCCGCAGGCGGTACTCGGCGCGGCGCTGTTCGGAATGGCATTGAACTTCCAGATCAAGGCAAACCATATCCAGATTTCGTACTATCTCGCGATTGTCATATTCTGCTATGCCATAGGACTTTTCATATGGCTCGTCGCAGACAAGGAGCGCCGTCACGGACTCGGAAAATTCTTCGCCGCATCGTTCCTCCTGCTGTTTCTCGGACTCGTCGGAATAGGTGCCAATGCCAACAAACTTATCCCGATGTACCGATACTCGCACCAGACAATGCGTGGCGGTTCGGAACTGGCTTCGGAACAGACGGCGGACAATGCCGGGAAGTCCAAAGGCCTTGATATAGAATATGCTACGGCATGGTCTTACGGATGGCAGGAGCTTCCGAATCTTATGATTCCGGACTTCAACGGCGGGTCTTCTGCCCAGGAGATGAATCCTTCCAAGTCGGAAACCGTGAAGGTTCTGAAGAAATATGGACAGCCGAATGTAAGGCAGACGGCCAAGTCGCTGCCGCTTTACTGGGGACCGCAGCCATTTACGGCCGGGCCGATGTACATGGGTGCCATCACCATCTTCCTGTTCATATTGGGTCTGCTTCTATGTGAGATAAATGGTGGATACTCGTAGCCACGATTATAGCCATATTCCTCGGACTCGGCAAGAACTTCATGCCGTTCACCAGGTTCTGGTATGAATATATGCCGTTCTACAGCAAGTTCAGGACTGTGTCAATGGCATTGGTCGCACTTCAGGTGACGCTGCCGATGCTCGGATTCATCGTTCTGGACAAGATCCTCAAGGGCGGCGTGGATTTCGCGCGGTTCAAGAAACAGGGCACAGTAGCACTTGCATTGACAGCAGGAGTCTGCCTCCTGTGCTGGATTTTCCCGGGCATTGCCGGAGATTTCACTGCCGACATGGACAGCCAGTATCCGTCAGAACTTGTGGTAGCATTCCAGCAGGACAGACAGAGTCTTCTGTCCCATGATGCTATGATGTCGTTCTGGCTGATCGTATTTACTTATCTGATAATACTTTGGACCTATTCCAAACCGAAAGAAGGGCAGACCAAATCTGCTAATGGCAGAAGGCTTTCGGCAGGGCTTGCCATCTCCGCACTGGTGCTTCTGAACATGTTCGCGGTGGGCAAGAGGTATCTGAATTCCGACCATTTCACGACGCCTAAGAACTTCAACGGCCAGTTCGCCCAGAGGCCTGTGGATGAAGCGATTCTTGCAGACGATGAACTCGATTATCGCGTCCTGGACCTGAGTGTCAATGTCTTCAATGACTCTCATCCGAGCTATTGGCACAAGAATATCGGAGGATACAGCCCTGTGAAAATGCAGCGTTACCAGGATCTCATCGACCGTCATCTGACCGGCGAAATAAATTCGATAATAAAGGCTGTCAATGCAGCCGGAACGATGGAAGGCCTTATGGCTTCATTCCCGAGAGTGCCGGTATTGTCAATGCTGAATGACAAATACATAATTCTCGACGGCAACAGCGCCCCTGTGGTCAATCCTCGTGCGATGGGCAATGTCTGGTTCGTGGATTCAGCTGCGCGCGCGCTTTCGGCCAATGAGGAAATATCGATGTTGGACGGCATTGACCTTCACACAACAGCCGTTATCGGTCCTGATTTTGCCTGGGCAGCGGATGCTGTGGACGCATGCTCACTCGCCGGCGCTTCGATAGAGGCGAAACTTGCCTCTGCACGGGATACTGTATATATGACCTCCTATGCGCCTAACAAACTGCGCTACCACTATCGTGCATCTTCTGATAAGGCAGTGGTATTCAGTGAGATATATTATCCTGACGGATGGACATTGACCTTTGCGGACGACCCTTCCGGAGATTCCCTGAAACTGTTCCGTGCGAACTGGACATTGCGCGGGGCGATTCTCCCTGCCGGCGAACACGATATCGTCATGCGTTTCGCTCCGGCGTCATATCGCATCAGCTCGAACATATCACGGGCGTCATCCATCCTCCTCATTCTCCTCATCCTTCTTTCCGCAGGCGGAATGTTATGCGGAAAGTTTACGGCTCAGAGATAAATTTTCAAACTGGAGGCAAGGTTTTTATTTCGTAAGAGATTCGAGCAGAGCTGCCATGCGGGCAGTGAGGGCTTTGCGTGAGAACTGGCGTATGGCGTCAGACTGGTCGTCGTCCTTCAGAATTTCGTTCAGTTCGGTTTCACCGGAATGGGCCACCTGCATATCTTCGGTGTCGTCTCCCGACTTGAACTTGTTCCAGCACAGGTTTATGTAAGAGGCTACGGATTCCTTGTCATCCCAGCCGAAAACCACACCTGCACCCGTCTGGTTCACGATTCTCGCCATCGCACCATCGGTCTGGCCGATGCCGAGGATAGGGTTCATCGATGCCAGGTACTCAAACAGCTTACCCGGCAACGTGGCCTTGTATTCAGGCTCTTTTCTGAGCGGCAGGATAAGCAGTGAAGCGTTTTTCTGCTCACGCACAGCCACATTGTGGTCCTGATAACCGAGATTCACGAGGTGGTCTCCAAGCCCTGCTTCCCTTATGGAAGATATGATTTCGCTGTCGGTCTTTCCTGTAAGCCTGATACGCAGCATCTTGTCGAAATCAGGGTCGGACTGGCATTTTTCCGCAAGAGCCTGCCAGACGACTTCAGGGTTTCCGTCAGAGGCGAAAAGCCCGGTATGGGTGATGTTGAAATATCCGTCCGGTTCCACTACCTGATCGAAATCATCCTCGTCGAAACCATTGGTAATCAGTTCGACGGGCGTATCGGTCATGGTTTGGAAATCCTCCTGCACCAGCGGAGAAACCGCAACTACCACAGTGGCGTCGTCCAGCACCTGCTGCTCCAGGCGCTGATGCTTTTTCTTGGCCCAGCCGCACAGACACAGATGCTTGAAGTAGAACATCCTGGTCCACGGGTCCCTGAAATCAGCCACCCACGGAAGTCCTGTGGCAGCAGCCAACTTCCTGGCAATCAGGTGCATTGACTGAGGAGGGCCGGTACTTACGATAGCGTCCACTGGATGTTCCTTCAGGTATTTCTTCAGAAATCTTACAGATGGCCTTACCCATGTCACGCGAGGATCCGGGATAAACAGATTGCCCCTCAGAAAAAGCATCAGCTTCTGCTTGAAAGTCTTTTCCTGATGGTTGATCGGGTTCACCTCCTGTTTCGTGGCGTCATTGGCCTTTCCCGTCAGCTTCCGGTACAATGAATAGAATTCCGTGATGTGGCGTCTTATGATGACGGCGTCTTTCGGAACGTCCTCTTCCAAGCTCTTGTCAATGCTTGTCATCTCCGGGTTTTCCGGTGTGTAAATCACAGGCTGCCAGCCAAATTGCGGCAGATACTTGCTGAATTTCACCCACCTCTGGACGCCCGATCCTCCGGTCGGCGGCCAATAATATGTTATGATAAGTACTTTCTTCATATCGGTATAGTATCGGTGTAAAGTTAGGGATTATTTCGTAAATTTGCCTGATTCAACTAACTCTATTTCCGAGATGGCGAAGAAACAGGCGGAAGATACACCGCTTCTGAAACAATATTTTGCGGTCAAAGCGCAGCACCCTGAAGCGATACTGCTGTACAGGGTAGGAGATTTCTATGAAACATATTCTGATGATGCAGTCCTGGCAAGCAAGGTCCTGGGCCTTGTCCAGACCAGACGCTCCAACGGAGACAAGGGAACCGTGCCTATGGCCGGATTTCCGCATCACGCTATAGAACAATACCTTACGAAACTCATCCGCTCCGGTTACAAGGTGGCGGTCTGCGACCAGCTTGAGGACCCGAAACTCGTAGGCGGCAGGACACTTGTAAAGAGAGGAGTGACGGAGATGGTGACTCCCGGCATTGCCTTCGGCGAGAATATGCTCGACGGAAAGGAGCACAATTACCTCACGGGATTGACCTTTTCCAAAGACCAATGCGGAGCGGCCTTCCTGGACGTGTCCACCGGAACATTCCAAGTGGCTCAGGGCAGTGTGGAGTACATCGGTACTCTGATAGCCTCACTGTCGCCGAAAGAGATCGTGGTGCAGCGGGGTTATGAAAAAAAAGTGAAGGAACTCTACGGAGAGAATCTGTATGTGTCCACGCTGGACGAATGGGCGTTTGTCTATGATTCAGCCGTGGAGAAACTGAAGAGGCAGCTGAAAGTGGAATCCCTGAAGGGATATGCCATTGACACATATCCTCTCGGCATCTGTTCTGCAGGCGCGCTCGTGGTGTATCTGGAGCAGACGCAGCACACAGGATTGGCGAACATCTGCTCGATTTCCAGAATAGACGGCAGCAAGTTCGTCTGGATGGACCGCTTCACTATCAGGAACTTGGAGATATTTGCGGCTTCATCGGGCGGAGAGGGAGTGGCACTTGTGGACGTCATTGACAAATGCTGTTCACCTATGGGCTCACGACTGTTGAGAGGATGGCTGGCAATGCCTTCCGTAGATCTGAATGAACTGAACTCAAGGTATGACATAGTAAGTAGCTTCACTGGCAACAGGGAAAAGCTCACGGCGGTTCAGGAACATATCGGCAACATCGGAGATCTGGACAGGATGATGTCCAGGTCGGCTACAGGCAAGATTATGCCCCGGGAAGTGCTCCAGCTTTCACGCGGACTGTCACAGCTCGGTCCGATAAAGGAACTGTGCACCGGAGATTGCGCGCCATTGACAGAACTGGTCTCGTCGATAAGCGACTGCAATGCGCTTCACGAAGAAATCTCAAGGACATTGACCCCGGAAGCTGCGGCCGCGATAGGTAAGGGTGATGTGGTGGCCTCCGGAGTGAATGAGGAACTCGACCGGCTGAGGGAGATTTCCCGCGGCGGAAAGCAGTATCTGCTGAACATGCAGCAGAGAGAGACTGAACGCACCGGAATCTCCTCATTGAAAATAGGTTACAACAATGTTTTCGGCTACTATATCGAGGTCCGCAATGCCCACAAGGACAAGGTGCCGGAAGATTGGATCCGCAAGCAGACTCTTGTCAATGCAGAGAGATACATTACTCAGGAACTGAAGGACTACGAACAGCAGATCCTGTCGGCTGAAGACAAGATATATGCTTTGGAATCAGCCATTTACGGTGCGTTGGTTTCCAAGATCCAGGAATCCATAAGAAGCATTCAGGCCAATTCCGCGATTGTGGCCAAACTCGATGTCCTTGCGGGTTTTGCTGAGCTGGCATTGGAAAACAGATACTGCCGTCCGGAAGTGAACACGAGTCTGTCTCTCGAAATAAAGGCGGGGCGTCATCCGGTCATCGAGACGCTGATGAGACCTGGTGAGGAATATGTGCCGAATGACATAATGCTGGACAAGAAAAACCAGCAGATCATCATTCTGACCGGTCCGAACATGTCCGGAAAGTCAGCATTGCTGAGGCAGACGGCATTGATCGTGCTCCTGGCGCAGATCGGCTCATTCGTGCCGGCGGATTCCGCGAAATTCGGCTGGTTTGACAAGATTTTCACCCGCGTGGGCGCTTCGGACAATATCTCCAGAGGAGAATCCACGTTCATGGTGGAGATGCTGGAAACGTCAATGATTCTGCACAATCTCTCCGAGCGTTCGCTTGTGCTTCTCGATGAAATCGGAAGGGGCACATCCACGTATGACGGCATGTCCATAGCAAGGGCGATAGTGGAGTATATTCACGAATACGGAAAGGGGGCGAAAACGCTTTTCGCCACACATTATCATGAACTGAATGACCTGGAAAGCCTGTATTCTGGTGTCAAGAATTTCCATGTGGCGGTCAAGGAAATCGGAAAAGAAGTCATCTTCCTGCGTAAACTGAAGGAAGGCGGCACTGCCCACAGCTTCGGTATCCACGTGGCGAGAATGGCCGGAATGCCTAAGGAAGTGTTGGAGTCTGCGGAGAAAACATTGGCCGCGCTCGAGGCTTCTGGTGGCAGTGAGATAAGCAAACCTTCCCCAGATCAATGCGGCAAGATAATAAAGCCTTATAATACTAAAGAGGGCAGGGTGGAGAGCGACGGCTCCATCCAGTTGTCGTTGTTCCAACTTGATGATCCTACATTGTCCTCAATCAGAGATACTTTGAAAGATGCGGACCTTAACAATATGACGCCTATGCAGGCTTTCGACATGTTGAGGGACATGAAGAAGGAACTTGGAATTTGATAAGCGGTAATTATAACACCATTTAACACTATATTATGACATTGAAAACTTTTTTGGCGGCAGTATCATTGACATTGATCTCCCCTATGCTCGCCTTCAGCAATGACGGCTCTTATCAGGTGACTTCTCCGGACGGGCAACTTCGTGCGACGGTGGTGGTGTCTGACGTGATTACATATACGGTGGCGCGTGATGCCCAGGTGCTCATCGCTCCTTCCGAGATAAACATGACATTGTCCGACGGCATCGTGTTCGGAGTCAATGACAAGGTGAAGAAGGTCAGGAACACATCTGTGGACCAGGTCCTGCCGACGATTGCCTATAAGAAAGCCGAGGTTGTGGACCGTTACAATGAGATGACGCTCGAGTTCAAGGAGTTCTCTCTGGTTTTCCGTGCGTATGACGAGGGTGTGGCCTACAGGTTCGTGAGCAAGCTGAGGTCCGGCTGCGATGTGGTCGGTGAGAAAGCGGAATTTGCGTTTGCGAAAGACTGGACGGCCTATATTCCATATGTGCGCCAACATGTCCAGAGCCTGGAGACTCAGTTCTACAATTCGTTTGAGAATACTTATGATGTTCATCCGCTTTCCGGGTGGAATAAGGAGCGTCTGGCATTTGCGCCTGTTGCGGTAGCTGCTGACGGTGGCGTGAAGGTGCTGATTACTGAGGCGGACCTGATGAACTATCCTGGAATGTTCCTGTACAATGAAAAAGGCGGTTCCGCACTCTCCGGAAGATTTGCGGGCTATCCTAAAGAGATGAAGCAGGGTGGACACAACAGGCTTCAGATGGAGGTGCAGTCGAGAGAGAACTATATCGCCAAGGCTTCTGCGGCTGAGAAGTTCCCGTGGAGAGTAATCATGGTTACGGCCAATGATGCTGACCTTACCGTGAATGACATGGTCTGGAAACTGTCCACTCCTCAGGACCCTGAGGTTGATTATTCTTGGGTTCGTCCGGGAAAAGTTGCCTGGGA